>Ga0316204_10000988_pt1 | contig 87237 bp, 88 predicted proteins | sample 6monrhotite_MG_2_FD_205661 | JGI IMG/M metagenome (GOLD analysis project Ga0316204, IMG submission 205661) | Microbial mat bacterial communities from mineral coupon in-situ incubated in ocean water Damariscotta River, Maine, United States -... | ecosystem: Environmental > Aquatic > Marine >... | reverse complement strand
GTTTTGCTTGAGGGAACAGGCGATGGTGTTAAGGCGCGATTATGTGTGGGAACTGAGTGTGGATTCGATGACTTTTTACCGCCTATTTCTGATGGTTTAATGGGTATAAAGTGGAAAAAAAATTAATGCGCACTACACTTGGAGAGGAATTGGGTTAAAGTCTCGCTAAGCCAATCAGTGTTCGGTAAGACGCGATAATGACGCTCATTGATCCGCTCGCGCTCGTCATCAATCCCCTGATAGTCCGATCAATGATAGGTTAATATGAAACGGGCGAATGGTTAGAAGCTAACTGGATGCTGAGTCAGTTTTCTAAACAGAAAAGAGAGCTGACGATAAATATCGCGCATTTGTTGACGAAGGGAACGGGGAAAGCTCAGCTTAAGAAAAGCAACAAGATTTATCAGAAATCCCCAAGAAACAACCAAGAAAAGTGCATGCGCTTTCGACTTATTTTAAGAGATATTTCGGCTCTTATACTATTCTACTATTTTAACGGTATGAATATGACTCGCATCGTGTTCTTGAAAAATGAAATAAAAAGGTAAGCGTTTATTTATTTGTTTAAAGTTTATTTTACTTGAAATCCCTTGCACGACTTTCTCAAACATCGATGAATTGTCAATGGCTGGCTCAGAAAAACTATTCTCTGAATTCAGGTATACGTAAGAATAAAATTCAGTGTTTGCATCTTTCTCGTTCTCATAATCAAATAAAGCAGCCCAAAAATAATATTCATAATTACTGTGTTCACCGAAGTCCCACTCTATGAGATAAGCACCAAAAATGGGAAGCTCCCCCTTATCTTGTTTGTTTTTTATACGCTTAAAATCCTCATCGATTGCCTGAACCCAATACTTAATACTCCTTGGCTCTACTTTTTCATACTCTGATTTCATGTAAGCGCCTATCTTGTTTTGATAAGCGAGCAGAGCTTTAGCTCTACTGTCATATTCTTCGAAGATATCATCTTCTGGCTGATTAAGTTAGGATTTGCTTTTTGATCTAATAGGTACTTGACGGTTGTTATATTGAAAATCCAATATCAGAAATCCAATATCAGACAGGCTACTCATAGCCATTGTCTCACAAATGGGAACAACAATCTCTCACCAATATTTCAGGGTTTACGATTAGCTTTTCACTGTTAACCATCGCAAAATACGGTTTTCAATCAATTCAAGGGTGAATAAGATGATCACCGCCAGAAAAAATATTGTCGACCAGCAAACGCTTGGTTTCTATCATTGCACCAATCGCGGTGTTCGTAAAACGTATCCATGCGGCAGTGAAGGCTTAACCGGTAAAGATCATTCGCACCGCAAAGATTGGCTAGAGCGGCGAATGTTTGAGCTGTGTGATATTTTTTCAGTCGACATTTATGCCTATGCGATTTTGGATAATCACTACCACATCGTTTTGCATCTCGATCCTTTAGCTCCGCTTCGGTGGAGCGACCATGAAATTGCTGAGCGTTGGTTAAATGCATTTGGTGGTCGACTCTGTCAGCCTGAGTTGGCTAAACAACGTGAAATGAAAAAACAGATCATTGTTGCCGATAACACTAAGCTCAAAAAATATAGAAAACGGCTGGGCAGTTTATCTTGGTTTATGGAGTGTTTGAATGAGCCACGGGCAAAGCAAAACAATCAAGAAGAAAACTGCACCGCTAGCTTCTGGGAGGGGCGCTATTCTTCTCAAGCGTTACTGGATGAAGTGGCAGTGTTTTCGTGTATGGCGTATGTTGATTTAACCCCTGTTCGTGACAAAATAACCGACAAGTTAGATGAGTCAGATCACACGTCAATCAAAAGACGTTTAGATGAAATCAAACAGATGAATCCGCAAGATGCGCATACATTGCTAAACTCTGAACTCTCGGAGCTCTCCAACCAGATCCCAAGCAAAGCCCTTTCCATGTTTTTAAATCGCTATGTTGAGCTAGTCGAATGGACCGGGATGAATATTATCCACCCCAATAAAACAGTGATACCACTACATATTGCTTCTTGCCTCAAACAATTTAACCTGCAACACCACCACTGGTTTAAACAGCTGGAAAACTTCGAACAACATTATTGTCATGTGATTGGTTCGGTTGAATTGATGAAAGAAAAAGCCAGGCAACTTAAAAAGCGGTGTATGAAGGGTATGTCGGCGGCTAAGTTGTTTTACAAAACATCAAGCTAATTAATCTCAAGGCTTTTCTTCAGGTATTCTTTTGTTGGTTTTTCTGATATTGGTTTTGAATTCAAATTGTGGATTATTTGGCGAAAAGTTTCAAAACTAGGACGCTTTTTGAGTCGAAAGTTAGCAAGTCCAAAAGTTGGAGAAAGAAATTTTCCGCTATAGTCTTTTGCTGAAAACCAAAAAAATGCATCTGACGAATCTTTTTGGTTGAATGCTGCAATCATAGGATTTGAATGTACATCTTTATTTATCTTTAGATCCATTGATTTATAATCAGTCCAACCGTACTCGTTAAACCAAACAGGTTTTTTATGGTCATTTGCTTTAGCTAAAATGGCATTGACTCTTGTGCGTGCTTCAGGAAAACGATTCTGATAGCCATAGGGGTGGTACGCCATAATATCAAAGCATTTATGCGCATCAAATTTATAGATGGTTTCCATTGATTGCTCGGCGCTCAATCCTCGATGTTGTTCAGATGCCAGTCCTCCCAAAATTACAATTCCGTTTGGGTCATTTTGTCTTATTATATTATTTGCACGAGCTAAAAGAAGGGTATATGCCCCCAAAAAGTCTTCTGCTTTGTGCTGTTTGCTAAGCCATCCATAGCCCGTCAAGTTGGGTTCATTAAAAACCTCCCAATAATGAACACCTTGTGGCGCATATCGGCGTACAATCGCTTTAACAAATTTTTGAAATCTTTTATCGATGGTTTCCCAATCATCCATCCTTATTTGAGGAATATAAGTTATTATCGCCTGAATATTAATACCCTTCATATGGAAATTTTTAACCATTTCATCGTATTTTGTCCAATTATAATTATTTCCAGAATAGTCTTCTATTTGACTCCAATGAAATTCAGCTCGCACCCATTTTACGCCTGTTTCAGAAATTAAATTAATAACGTTGGGATCCAAAGTGTTAGGATCGCTTATTCCTACTATTTCATTTTCGATCCTAGCGGTTGTTAAGCGACATAGTGATGTTGCATTTTTAATGGTTAAAGAGCTTGGTCGAGATGATTTTAGATCAGCATAAGATGTTTCAGACAAAAATAGTCCTAAAAAAATAATAGCAAGAATATTTAAGTTTTTAAACATGGTTTTTATTTTTGCCTCAAAGCTTCACTGGGTTTGAAAAAAAACCTCCTAGCTTCCAAACACCAAAAAGGGTTTACATAGAAGGATGTTTAAACAATAACGTCCTGATTATAACAGATGTTACACTTGAGCATGTGAACCCAATATCAGAGAACTCAATATCAGACAGACTACTCATAACATTGTCTCAGAAACTGGCTCAACAATCTCCACCAATATTTCAGGGTTTACGATTAGCTTTTCACTGTTAACCTCCAATCAGTTTGAGATCATCTTTTTGTATTTTACTCCAATGACAAATGTTGGAGAAAGTTTAATGGATTCGTTTTTGAGGATAGGTAGTTTTCGCTGGGCGTTTACAGTTGATTTGCTAATACTTGTTTAAAATAGATCAAATTCAGGAGGGAAGAAAACATCGAAAATAACGATAAATAAGTAATTATAATTCGAATTTACGGATGAATAAGAATAGCGTATAAATAGACATTGAAATCTATTTAATTTGGTGGAAAAAGTGATGCCAGCAACAGACAAGCTAATTGCGGGATACCAACGTTTTCTCGAAGGATATTATTTACAAAACAAAGATTACCTGAAAGGACTCGCAAAAAACGGGCAAAGCCCAAAAATTGCAATCGTATCTTGTTGCGATTCTAGAGTCGACCCAACCATCATTTTGGACTGCGATCCAGGAGACTTGTTCGGTATTAGAAATGTCGCGAATTTGGTACCGCCATGTGAGATAGATGAGGGTTTGCATGGAACTAGTGCGGCGCTAGAATTCGCGGTTTTAGGTCTTAATGTAGAAAGTATTATTGTTTTGGGACACTCTCAGTGCGGTGGAATTAAATCACTGATGGACACACCACCAAACTCGTCCTCGCAGTCATTTATTGACAAATGGATGAGACAACTACAAGGCGTACGAGAGAATATAGTAAATGTTAAGTATGATACCGTTCAGCAAGGTTATCGTGCCTGTGAAGAGCATGCTATATCACAATCTTTGACAAATTTAATGACTTACGATTGGTTAAGGGCGCGTGTGCAGGCTGGAAAATTAAGGCTTCATGGTTGGTATTATGACCTTGACTGCGCTGATCTATTTGCAATACAAGATTCTACCAACACTTTCCAAAAAATTAATTAGCAAAGGTATGAATTGAAAGTTTTATGAACAACTTAACTATAACACTCAATGACAACTTAGTTCTTAAAAGTGATTTAAAAAGAAATGGAGGTTGGTTATCAGAGTCTAGCAATGAGTTTCTACAAGAAACAACAGCCGTCAGTCCAAACTTGTTTTATTATTTTGGTAAATAGAGATGGCTGAACCTCAAACATATTCTTCTCCTGATGTCACTGGGCTGAGGAATAGGTTGCGTATCTTTATTCATCACCCTAGAGTTCAATATGCCATTGTCATACTAATAGTATTGAACGCTATTCTACTCGGACTTGAAACCTGGCCTACGGCTATGGCTTATATGGGTAAGCTCATAATTATGATGGATAGTCTCATAATGACGATATTTGTGACTGAAATTGTGATTAGAATTTATGTTGAAAGGCAAAATTTTTGGAAAGATCCTTGGAGTCTATTTGATTTTACCGTCATTACAATTGCACTAATACCTGCGAGTGGTCAATTCGCCGTGTTAAGAGCTTTAAGGGTATTGCGAGTTTTGCGATTGTTGACAATGGTTCCCTCAATGAAGCGTGTTGTTGGCGCTCTGCTAGGTGCAATTCCGGGGCTGACGTCAATCGCTCTTGTATTGCTCATCATCTATTATGTATTTGCAGTAATAGCGACTAATTTATTTGGTAACGACTACCCTCTGTGGTTTGGCGATATTGGTAGTTCACTTTATACCTTGTTTCAGATAATGACGCTAGAGAGTTGGTCTATGGGGATAGCTCGCCCAGTAATGGAAAACTTCCCGTACGCCTGGGCATTTTTTGTTCCTTTCATTTTAATAGCAACCTTCACAATGCTTAATTTATTTATCGCCATAATTATAGACGCGATGCAAACATTTAGTAAAAAGGAACACCAGGAAACGGTTGCTGTAGTTAATCAGTCGCGAGATCATATTGAAGCTGATTTACACTCAGAAGTGAAAGCTATTAGAGCAGAAATTAGTGAGCTTAAATTGTTACTTATAGATAATAATGCACGTTGAGAACTGAACTTAAAAATGGAAACGTTTGATAGCAAGAATATGAATAACTAATGGGCACCTCTAAAAACAGTAATTTTTTCATGAGAGCAAGAAAGCATCGCGCGGAGAACCGTAGTGTATATGGAATACATGAGGATCCGAGCACGGAAGCTGACGCGGCTATCGTGGAAAAAGTGCATTTTTAGAGATGCCCTAATGTAGATCAAAACTTTGCCATTTTAGTTGAGACTTGATAAGCGAGATTACAGGATGAAAAATATAAAAAAAGACCACCTATTTATTGAATTGGCGATTACGTTGATAATACCATCTATCATCTTGATGAAATTGAGTGAACCGCAATATCTTGGAGCAATCACTTCACTATTATTCGCTCTAACGTTTCCCTTACTTTGGGGTATTCGAAGCTTAATAAAAGAGCGCCGAGTCAATTTGCTTGCCGTTCTTGGTTTAGTCAATATCTTGCTTACCGGTGGCATAGGGTTACTCCAAATTGATACACACTGGTTGGCAGTTAAAGAAGCGGCCATTCCCGGGTTTATAGGACTGGCTGTTGCCATATCAGCTCATACTCGTTCTCCACTAGTACGTGTATTGCTTTATACACCAACACTAATCAATATTGATCGGATACAAAGAAGGCTAATAAAGAGAGACAAGGTCACTGATTTTGAGAAAAGTCTCAAAATGGCAACATGGATGTTAAGTGGGGCTTTTCTTTTTTCTGCAATCACAAATTATTTCCTCGCAAAATGGCTCGTTGTTAGCCCCGCAGGGAGTCCTGCTTTTAATGAGGAATTAGGGCGGCTTACCTTATTAAGTTATCCAATGATTGCGTTACCTTCGATGCTAATCATGATGGGAGTACTCTACTTTTTGACTAAAACCATACACAGACTGACAGGGTTGAAATTTACAGAAACCCTTGCCCATTAAACGTAACTTGGATTTCAGAGCCTTTGCCTAAATACACACTACTTAAACTAAGGATTAAACAAGATGAATAACAAGCTTGAAAGAGATATTGAAAAGACTTATCCGTTACCTGAATTCGTCGCTAAATTGAGACGTTTAGCCGATGCACTCGAACAGAGCAAGCGCTTTGAGATCCAGATCGCTGGTGAAAGGGTATCAGTACCCGTTAGAGCTATTTTTAATATTGAACACGAACGCGATGGCAATTCAGAAGAAATAGAATTTCAGATTAAATGGTCTAACAAAGGGTAGTATTATCAAGCTTTTCGAATACCTTTAACATAAATTTACATGAGGAAACAAAGACTATGGTAGATATGAATAAACTACTAGGACAAATTCTAGGTAGCGGTGCTGCTAGTGGGTTTGCTGGTGGTATGGCGGGTGGCGCGGTAACTAGTATGCTGACTAGCAAGTCAGGTCGTAAATTAGGCAAAAGTGCGTTAAAATTAGGTGGCATCGCAGCGGTTGGTGCACTTGCTTATACAGCCTATCAGCGCTACAACCAGAAGAAGAATTCAACAACGTCACTTCCAGCGGATGATACGAAATTAATATCAGCTCCCGCAGGTTCTTCATTCATGCCGCTGGAAAATGATTCCAGCGGCAACGAGGCCTTAGGTTTGATATTAGTACGCGCAATGATAGCTGCCGCTCGATCTGATGGTAGACTTGATGCGCAAGAAAGCCAAACGATATTCCAGAAAATCCAATCGCTTGAACTAGATAACGAAAGTCAGTCTATACTTGTCAGTGAAATGGGTCGACCTGTAGATGTAGATGCTATAGTCAACTCCGCGTGCAGCCCTGAGATTGCGGCAGAGATCTATATTGCATCGCTTTTAGCGATAGATGTCGACACGCCGTCTGAACAATCTTATCTTTCCATGCTCGCCATGCGCATGCAAATACCACCCGAACTGGTTGCGGAACTTAATAAACAAGTGAAAGCGGAAGCCCCCATTCATTAGTAAATATTTGATGGTCGTCAGCATTCATGCACAAGAAGATTAAGTGGTATGTTTGCTGATAAAATCAAATTATTGCGGATTGCCAATCAAGTAAAGCCAAATATAACTTGCTAAGCTAGTGCAGATCGATGTAAAGGGAATTCCATATAATTATTTTAGGATAATAGTTCTTCATTTTGAGTGAAGTCTAATTGAGCAAAGTCTAACTGAGTTACGAATTGATTAGCATATAATTATTTAATATCGACTAGACCAAATAGGGATCACTTGCTTGCTGCATTGACTATTTCAATAATAGCCGGGTGTTTCAGTCTTCGCTCAGGAGAAATTACATAATAATGTTCTTTAATTTCCTCGGTTCGACCAACTATTTTAACGTGGTACTGAGACATTATGGTGTCTTCGATAAGTGTTGGCGCGGTGAACACCCCGTATCCTTCTTGTCCAAATGATTTCATTAATGCCGTATCATCGAACTCGGCGATGACATTTGGTACAATATTATTTTTTTCAAGCCAGCTTGATAGTCGTTGTCTTACAGCGGTGTTTTTTCCTTGCATTAAGAATGGTTGCCCAGACAATGATTGGGGAAAATTTTTACGGCAGGCAGTTGCTAGTTTCCTGGTAGCAAAAAATGTAAAGCCACTTTCTGTTAGTCGATGGTTAAATGCCTTAATATGGCTTCCCATGGGCAAAGGTTGATCGGTTAAAACAAGATCTAGTTTGTTAACCGCAAGCTCAGCCAATAAGTTTTCTTGATCGCCTTCTTTACTTATCAAGCGAACAGATTCAGCCATATTTAATACAGGGTTGAGTAATTGAAAAGCAAGCACTTTGGGGATCACGCCAGTCACACCAACAGTGAAAGTCAGCCAGTGTGCAGGCTCTTGAGTTTTAATAACATTTTTCAACTCGTCGCCTAGCTGGAATATTTCTTCCGCATAGCTATAGATTAATTGTCCCATCTCAGACAAGATCATTTTTTTTCCTTTGCGGTCGAATAAGTCAACACCAATTTGCGATTCGAAACTGGTGATTTGACCACTAATTGTTTGAGGCGTCAGATGAAGAATTGAACTCGCTTTTGTAATGCTGCCTTCAGTAGCAACAGTATAAAAATAATAAAGATGATTGTAATTTAATGGAGTCATTATTTTTTTATTCGTATAATTCGATTAATATATCAATATTATTCGAATTTACCAAACAATGCAAATGAGTTAGGAATAGGTTTAATCTTAACTATTTTATACAAATTATTTTGAAAGACGTTGAATAAACTATTCAGATTAATCTAAATAGAACATTCTGCTTCTGCTAGAGCCGAGACTTAGTGGGTGTATTGCTATGTTACATTGCGATACTTCCAGGCATGTTGATTGAGTGTCTTATTTAAACTTACATTTGCGGTGATTATTACCAACCTTGAGTTAGCCCGGAACTACTACTGTTAGAACGTTATATCGATATTATCGAACATTAAGTATCAAATGTTCGACTTTACTGAAAATAGAAATAGAGTTATAAATGTAATAACGCAGTTAGTATGATTTTCGGATAAATATGTCACCTTATAAACAACCCCACTTTTATATGACAAAGATATTTCCTGGTTTCTTACCCATTGTTCTAAAAAGACTGGGTTTTTGGATTATCTTTGTGGTCTCCATTTTCAGTATTCAATCACATGCTAATGCAACTAATATGTCTGAAAGAGAAAAACAGCTCTTGAATTCTTGCGACACGCTTAACGCTAATCCAACACACCCTAATGCGTTAGTTTGCATTTATTATATTCAGGGTTATCTGGCTGGTGCGTGGGGCGTTAATGATGTTAAGGCATCCAAATTAAAAAAGAAAAAACAAGAGCCCCTGACACGGACTGAAAGAGCATATAAAACTAGAGTTGGCAAGAGAGGAGAGCGTATTAAACCCATTAGCACCACTTATTTTTGCGCGCCTGATGATGAACCTGAGGTACAGATCCTTAAAAACCTGACTAAGAATTTAGTCACTCCAACAAAATCAATCCTAGCGTTACACGCTCAGATTTATACCGCTATTACTGAAGTTTGTCCTTCTGATAAAAGTGACGATAAGTAAGAATGTATGCAAGTTAAAATACAGTCCAAACAAGTTAAGTTAGATAAAGCCATAGAGGCTCATATTCAACGAAAAATAAAGCTCGCGCTTTCGAGAGTTGAATCGAGCATTAGCTCAATTTCGATTAGTTTGTCTGATGTTGTGACAATGTCTGCGGCGAGTAGTGATCCCAGCATTACTGCAACTCGTTGTTGTTTACAGATCTTCATCGTTAACTCGCTAAGTCTAGAGGTTGAGGATACACAAACTGATCTTTATTGCGCTATTGATCGAGTAATACAAAAAGCGAGTCGCTCCATAACGAGAAAACTGTCTTCTCCAGGATCTAATTCAGAGAAGTAGTAAGCGCGTTTAGTTTTTAATATTTAACAATGATTATCATCGGAGAAGAAACATGCTGAGAACAAACATAGCATCTGTTAACAGTGAATCAAGAGTACTTGAGATCAATAAGGTTTTGCGCAACACCTACGCCTTATTATCAATGACGTTATTATTCAGCGCGCTTTCCACAGGCGTATCTGCGGCATTAAATTTGCCGCATCCAGGCTTGATCATCACGTTAGTCGGTTACTTTGGTTTGCTTTTTTTAACGACGAAATTTCGAAATTCAAGCGTTGGATTATTGTGTGTTTTTGCCTTAACAGGGTTTATGGGTTACACATTAGGACCTATTGTCAATCTTTATTTAAGCATGGGGAATGGTACACAAATAGTAATGACAGCTCTTGGCGGAACAGGGATGATATTTCTAGGCTTGTCTGGGTATGCGCTTACTAGTCGAAAAGATTTTAGTTTTATGAGCGGGTTTATTATGGTCGGGATCATTACCGCTTTTTTGGCCGGTTTAGCCGCTATTTTCTTTGCTATCCCAGCTTTATCACTAGCCGTATCAGCAGCGTTTGTATTGCTAATGAGCGCTCTTATTCTCTATCAAACTAGCCAGATTATTCATGGCGGTGAAACCAATTATATCATGGCGACGGTGACTCTCTATGTCTCAATATTTAATTTGTTTACCAGTTTATTGCATTTAATCGGTTTTATGAGTGGCGATGAGTAAACGCATGTCGAAGATATTGTTTATCTGGCTAACTTTAACTGATATGGGGCAATCAATTTCTGATGAAACATACCATTAATTTATTTCTGAGTTTAGCTCTATTTTGGTTACTTAGTTCCGGTTATTATTCAACTCTGATGCTATCACTCGGAGTGGTATCCATTGCGTTTGTCCTATTCATCGCTCATCGAATGGATGTTGTTGATCACGAGTCTCAGGCGGTACACCTTTCTTTAAAGCTACCGGGTTATTTTCTATGGCTTTTGAAGGAACTTATTCTCTCGAACATTACTGTAGTCAAATGTGTTTGGCTAGGAAATAGTACTATATCACCAACATTAGCCACGATTAAAGCAAATCAAAAGACCGACCTTGGTAAAGTGATTTATGCGAACTCTATTACTATGACACCGGGAACCGTAACAGTGGATCTTGTCGGTGATAGGTTAATGGTTCATGCCTTACAAAGGGAAACTATTGCTGAACTAAAAGCTGGCGAAATGGATCGCCGCATAACCCAGTTGGAAAACTAATGTTAATCGCTGCAACGATAGCCACTCTTGTCGTGATGATTTTGGCAATTATTCGCGGAATTGTTGGACCAACACTTTATGACCGAATTTTAGCTGTCAATATGTTCGGCACTAAAACCGTGCTATTACTTTCATTACTCGGTTTTGTCATGGGACGACCAGAGTTTTTAGATATCGCTATAGTTTACGCGCTTATCAACTTCATCAGTGTTATTGGGGTATTGCGCTATTCAGACAGTTTTCAATTTATACAGCCTTCACCTGAGTCTAAGGATAAGGAACAGTAATGGCATTTGATATCGATACAATCGTCGAGCTTATCAGTGCGTTTTGCTTATTGATTGGAAGTTTTTTATGTATTTCAGGCGGAGTTGGGATCTTACGTTTTCCTGATTTTTATACTCGTATGCATGCCGTTGGCGTAACTGATACTTTAGCTGCTGGCATGATTTTAGTTGGGTTGATGTTGCAGAATCCCGAAGCCTTAGTGGTAATAAAATTAGTAATGATTCTTTTGATGACTTTATTTATCAACCCAACTGCAAGTCACGCTTTGGCCAAGGCAGCTATCCATAACGGTCTTCTACCAATACTTGATGATAAAGAGGGTAATAAAACAGAAAATAATTACCAGGAGTCTGGGTCATCGAACTGTTAATTAACGCCGTTTTATTGACATTTTTAGTCGCTGTCGCAATAGCTATTGTGAGAATGAAAGATCTATTCGCTGTGGCGATGTTGGTCGGTATTTATGGTCTCTTATCGGCTAGTTTTTTTGTTGCAATGGATGCTGTTGATGTGGCATTTACGGAAGCATCCGTGGGTGCCGGTATTTCCACATTATTGATGTTCGTCGTGATAACCATGACGGGACGTTCTGAGGATCCTGTAAGGCATAAACCGTTGTTAGCGCTAATTGTAGTGGTTATCACAGGTGGTCTGTTGATTTATGGAACCTTGGATATGCCATATTTTGGTGCTGCAGACGCGCCAATTCACCAACATGTAGCACCACGCTACATTAATGATTCAATGCAAGAAGTTGGTGTGATTAACCTCGTCACCTCTGTGCTAGCAAGCTATCGAGCCTTCGATACTTTCGGCGAAGTCGTTGTTATATTTACTGCTGGCATTGGTGTGCTGGCTCTTTTATCAGTTGTACGCCGACGTGATGATGATGAGTTGATTGATTCGGTTAATGACTCAATGCATGAGCAGCATTTGATTTTGCGAATAGTCACAAAAATGTTGATCCCGTTTATATTGTTATTTTCTCTTTATGTCCAATTTCATGGCGACTTTGGTCCTGGTGGAGGATTTCAAGCGGGCGTTATTTTTGCTTCGGCTATATTCCTTTACACATTGTTGTTTGGCTTAAGTACAGCCCGTAGAGTTATTAATCAATCCCTAATCCGATTAATTGCTGCTATTGGCGTTTTGCTGTACGGCTGTGTTGGCGTAGTGTCTTTATTAAATGGCGGTAATTTCCTTGATTACAATGTTTTATCAAGCGATCCAATTGCCGGTCAACATTTGGGTATTTTGCTCATTGAATGGGGAGTCGGCTGTACTGTGGCATCTGTAATGATGATCATCTTTTTCAACTTTGCGGGGCGTCAGGAAGAACAGCAACAAGCAAAAGAAAAGGAGAAATCTTAATGTTAATGGGACTTTATAATTATTGGGTTGTTGTCGTGCTAATGATGATTGGTTTTTACATCGTTATTGCACATGGCAACCTGATCAAAAAAATCGTTGGGTTAACTATTTTTCAAACATCAGTTTTTATTTTTTATATTAGTATGGCGAAAGTTAAAGACGGAACCGCACCTATTTTAGAACAAGGAACGGAGCTCTATTCGAATCCTTTGCCGCATGTTTTGATCCTCACAGCAATCGTTGTTGGTATTGCGACCACAGCAGTAGGACTAGCTTTGACTGTTCGAATTAAAGAGGCTTATGGAAGTATTGAAGAATCAGATATCCAAAGTCAGGATAATTTAATTCAAGAGGCACATACGCAGGATGCCCAATCTCAAGTTACCCGATCTCAAGTTACATAGACTGAGGAAAAACAAGCGTGCTAGTACACCTGCCTATCTTACAAGTTTTAGTTCCGCTTATGGCGGCACCTTTATGTTTGGTTCTAAACCGTTCGAAAATGGTATGGTTATTTGCATTATTCACTAGTGTACTAGCATTTTTGATCAGTTGCTTGTTACTGCAACAAGTCATTGACTCCGGTACCATTACTTATGAATTAGGAGGTTGGGACGCACCATGGGGAATAGAGTATAGAATTGATAAACTGAATGCGTTTTTATTATTGATTATTACAGCTATCAGTACTGTAGTATTGCTCGCAGCTCAAACCAGTATAAAAAAAGAAATTCCAAAAGATAAGCAGTCACTTTTTTACATTCTATTTTTATTATCCTTAACTGGAATGCTCGGTATCGTCGCGACTGGTGATGCATTTAATGTCTTCGTATTTCTTGAAATATCTTCGCTATCGGCATATGCCTTAATCGCACTGAGTAGAGATAGAAGAGCGCTTTGGGCATCCTATCAATATTTGATCATGGGAACAATTGGGGCGACCTTTATTTTGATCGGTATCGGTTTAATGTACCAAATGACCGGCACTTTGAATATGGAAGATCTCTCTAAACGTTTACCCGAACTCGAACAAACGCGGACAGTCTTTACGGCTTTTGCCTTTGTTATTGTTGGGGTATGTTTAAAGTTAGCTTTATTTCCGCTGCATTTATGGTTACCTAATGCTTATGCTTACGCACCATCAATTGTAACCGCATTTTTTGCAGCAACCGCTACAAAAGTTGCAATTTATTTGCTTATTCGTTTTACTTATTCTGTGTTTGGTCTGTCTTTTTCGTTCACCTCTTTACCGCTACAGATAATCTTTATGATACTTGGTTTGTTGGGGATTTTTGTAGCCTCAACTGCCGCAATTTATCAAACAAATATCAAACATCTATTTGCCTACTCAAGCATCGCTCAGATTGGTTATATGATTGTTGGTTTTAGTATCAGCACGGTAACCGGTTTAACCGCAACTTTATTACATCTGTTTAATCACGCATTAATGAAGGGCGCTTTGTTCTTAGCGCTAGGTGCAGTGATGTATCGAATAGGTGGAGTACAAATCAGTCAATTTCAGGGGATAGGGAAGCAAATGCCTTTAACCATGGCCGCGATAGTGATCGGTGGTTTAAGTCTGATTGGCGTACCACTAACGGTTGGTTTTGTGAGTAAGTGGTATTTGTTGGTGGCTCTAATTGAAAGCGACTTATGGCTCATTGCCGTACTTGTCTTGTTAGGCTCATTATTGGCTGTTATTTATGTTTGGCGTGTCGTTGAAATAGCTTATTTCAGACCAGTGTTGCTTGGCGGTGAAACAGTCAAAGAGGCTCCTTTGTCATTCTTGTTTCCTATATGGATTCTGGTGTTTGCTAATATCTATTTCGGGATCGATACACGCCTTAGTGTTCAAGTTGCAGAAGCTGCAGCTCAAAGCTTATTTGGAATTTCTGGGTCTGGAGTAAGCTTATGAACCTATCAATGACTCTGATGCTACAGTTGTGCGTGATATTGCCTGCACTAGCAACGTTGGTAATTGTGGTGACAGGCAGTAAACCTAACCTGCGTGAAACGATGACAATCTGTTTCGGTTTGATGCTTTTTTATTGTGTGATTAATTTATATCACGGCGTCATTGCAGGTGAATCGATCAACGCCTTTTGGTGGGAGCTTTTACCGGGTTTGCAACTAAGCTTTAGCGTTGAACCATTGGGTATACTTTTCGCCTTAATTGCCAGTTTCCTCTGGTTAGTGACAACTGTCTACGCCATTGGATATATGCGTAGTCATCACGAAAAAAATCAAACTCGTTTTTATGCCTGTTTTGCGATTGCGATTGCTGCCGTAATGGGGATAGCATTTGCAGGAAATCTTTTTACCTTATTTATTTTTTATGAAGTATTAACCTTATCGACTTATCCGTTGGTTACTCACGCGGGAACCGAAAAGGCCAAAAAAGGTGGTCGAATTTATCTTGGTATTTTAATAGGAACTTCGGTTTTATTTTTCTTACTGGCAATTGTCATCACATGGTTTGTTGCGGGAACATTAGACTTCAAACATGGCGGAATATTTGACAGTAATATTGATACAACATTAGTTGGCGCGCTACTCGTTTTGTTTGTTTTTGGTGTAGGCAAAGCGGCAATTATGCCTTTCCATCGTTGGTTGCCTGCTGCCATGGTTGCACCGACTCCAGTTAGTGCGCTGCTGCATGCCGTTGCCGTCGTAAAGGCGGGTGTATTCACAATTCTTAAAATTTGTGTGTTTATATTTGGCATTGATTTGTTGGCAATTTTACCGACCACTCAATTTTTACTCTATCTCGCTGGCGCCTCTGTATTGTTAGCGTCTCTTGTCGCCATGCGACAAGACAATTTAAAAGCCAGACTGGCTTACTCGACAGTTAGTCAGCTGGGTTATGTGACAATCGGCGCGCTGCTTGCAACATCTTCAGGTGTGATTGGTAGTTCTATGCATATCGCAATGCATGCTTTTGGCAAGATTACCTTATTTTTCTGTGCTGGCGCCATTTTAGTCGCCGCTCATAAGTCAAAGATCAGTGAAATGCGAGGCTTGGGTAGGCAAATGCCGCTCACTATGATTGCATTTTTTATTGCCAGCATGAGTATTATCGGCTTGCCACCGACAGGTGGGACATGGAGCAAGTGGTATTTATTAATGGGTACCCTAGAAACCGAACAGTTTGTAATTATGGTAGTTTTAATGCTTAGCTCCTTACTCAATATTGCCTACTTGCTACCGATACCTTTTCATGCTTTTTTCCCAAACATTTTAACCAAAAATGAGCAAGGGGCAGGGGGTTCTATAGCCAATGTTCAAATAAAAGAAGCGCCACTTGCTTCATTAATTGCGATAGGTATTGCAACCCTGGGTTGTTTGATCCTGTTTATCTACCCACATCCTCTTTACGAATTGACTACGACCATTCTGGAAACGCAGGAAATAACCTATGGAAAATAACAAGCCAGTCTATTTTGACGATTTGAAAAAAATAAAAAGCTTTTTATTTTTTTTCTGTGGATCTTGTGGACTCTTTTTCGAACAGGGTTTTGTAGCTCGTTGTCAAGCCATTCAGAGCTTTAAGCTTTCGAAGTTTATAACTTTGTCGCTTGGATCTTCTTGGTGCGGTTCGTCAAATGGAACTGCACTTCGGGTACGAACAGGAGTGTGCTCTTGGAAAAGTCGGCTGGGGAGAAGCTATGAATAATGAACAACAGGGGAAACATTGGCTCGTTAGACAGGATACGGTGCGTTTACTTTGGCGCGGTGGTCTAGCTGTGTTGTCACTGCTAGTCATAGCTGATTTTTTTGTTCACGCTCATCCTTACTTCCAGATTGACGGTACCTTTGGCTTCTATGCATGGTTCGGGCTTTTGGTCTGTGCGGGTATGGTACTTTTCGCTAAGGCGCTTGGTATCTTTTTAAAGCGCAAGGATACCTATTATGATGATGAGTGACTTCCCGCCAGGGCTTGTATTAATTCTTGGCGCTTTCCTTATACCGATCATGGGACGAAAATTCAGACCTATTCTCACCCTCGGTCTGCCTCTAGTGACACTTGCTTTAGTATGGAGTTTACCAAATGGTTCATTCTCTATCTTTCCTCTTTTCGATTATCAACTAGTATTTGTTCACAGCGATTCCCTAAGCCGCCTCTTCGCCACCGTTTTTTCCATCATGACATTTGGCGGGAGTCTGTATGCACTTAAACAGAAGCGAGTGTTAGAGCTGGTTGCGGTCTTTGTCTACGCTGGTAGTGCTATTGGCGTTGTCTTTGCGGGAGACCTGATAACCCTGTTTATATTCTGGGAAATAATGGCTGTGGCATCCACTCTGGTCGTGCTCTCAGTGGGCGGTAATCTCTCTTACCAGGTCTCAATGCGATATTTTTTGGTTCATGTATTCGGCGGTACGTTATTATTGGTAGGAATATTGGCACACATTCTAGATTCCGGATCAACTACATTCACCGCGATGGAACTTGATAACCTTGGCTCAATCCTTATTCTCGCGGGTTTCCTTGTTAACGCTGCTGCACCACCTCTGTCGGCATGGTTGTCCGATGCCTATCCAGAAGCTTCTTTCAGTGGCGCTGTATTCCTTTCAGCTTTTACCACCAAGGCGGCTGTGTATGTATTGCTACGTGGTTTCCCTGGAGCCGAGGTTCTCGTCTTCATCGGGATATTTATGATTTTTTACGGGATTATCTACGCGTTGCTAGAAAACGATATGCGTCGCATCCTCGCTTACAGTATCGTAAATCAAGTGGGATTCATGGTAACGGGGATAGGAATTGGCACCGAAATGGCGCTGAACGGTGTTGCCGCGCATGCCTTCACACACATTATCTATAAGGCACTGTTGCTGATGTCGGCGGGGGCTGTTCTTTACATGACTGGAAAGCGTAAGTGCACCGATCTAGGCGGACTATTCCAGAGTATGCCACTCACGACCATTTGCAGCATTATTGGTGCGCTTTCGATCTCGTCATTTCCATTGACCTCAGGTTTTATTAGCAAGTCGATGATCAGTCAGGCGGCCGCTGATGATAGTTTGACGACCATCTGGTTCCTGTTGATGGCTGCATCGGCCGGAGTATTTCTTCATGCAGGGATTAAATTTCCCTGGTTTGTGTTTTTCCAAAAAGACTCGGGCTTGCGCCCGTCGGATCCACCTTGGAGCATGAGACTAGCAATGATCCTTTTTGCAGGGATTTGCATCGGCTTAGGAATATGGCCAGAATTTCTATACTCTATGTTGCCTTATCCGGTCACCTATCAACCTTATACTGTGACGCACGTTATCCACATGTTGCAGTTGTTGTTATTTTCGGGCTTTGCTTTTTTCCTCATGTTGCCTTTGATGCGACGAACGTTGACCATTACCCTAGATTTTGATTGGTTTTATCGACGCCTTTTCCCGGCAGTTTTACAAAATACTTTCTCTGTAATTGGAAGAGTCGACAAGGCAATACGTTTAGCGTTCCTTGAAAAGCTGGATATGGGCTTGACATTTATTTCAAAGAAAAACAATCGATTGAGTGGTTTGCTCTCACGAAATTATCCTGCGGGTAGCATGGTTTTGTGGGTGGCAGTGATCCTTGCCGGTTATTTATTTATTAGTTTTATTCGGTAAGTATCACCGAAGTTAAGGTTAGTTATGATGTTAGCATCATTAATTTTATAGCAGGGTTTATTGTATTTTTATCGAGTGCCGAATGTTTCGTGAATCCAGCAGCAGTTGCGACTTCAATGATCACGGCGGTCATCAACTACAAGGCATGGATGTCAGTGCCCTGTTTCGAGATTCGCAATACCTTACCATCAAAAGCAAGGTGCTCGCCGTTTGTCGACTTGCAAATTTGATTAACCTATTGAATAAAGCAAGCAACAAAGCTCTCTGATTTAATCCCTCGAATGATCCGCCCGATAGAATGGCGAGTCGTAATACCATTTGAGAAACCTCAATATTGTCGTAACCAATCCAGTTGCGCATGATTAAAAATCTAGGCGTAATTCTTGCAGTACCACTAAGTACAATAATCACCCGCTAATTTTTTGACGCTAAGATTACGATATGGCTGAAGTACTGACCCAAAATTTAAACACCAGCAAAATTCCGGCGCTTGGCACACCCATATTGTTACTGTCGCTGTTGGCGATGATGACCTTGCCTATCCCCACCTTCTTATTGGATATACTTTTTACATTTAATATATCACTTGCATTAGTCGTGGTACTGGCGACAGTCTATGCGCTGCGACCTCTGGATTTCGTCATATTTCCAACAGTTTTATTAGTGGCAACTCTTATGCGTTTGGCTCTGAATGTGGCTTCGACCCGGGTGGTATTAATGGATGGTCACACTGGTGCTGGGGCAGCAGGTGATGTGATTGAGTCGTTCGGTTCGGTGGTTATTGGAGGAAATTATGCGGTTGGTTTGGTTGTTTTTGCAATCTTAGTAATCATCAACTTCGTGGTTGTGACAAAGGGGGCAGGGCGAATTTCTGAAGTAAGCGCCCGTTTTACTTTAGATGCAATGCCTGGTAAACAAATGGCGATTGACGCGGATTTAAATGCCGGACTTTTGACCCAAGATGAAGCTAAAGAACGACGAAGTGAAGTCTCACAAGAAGCCGATTTTTATGGTTCAATGGACGGTGCGTCAAAATTTGTTCGTGGAGATGCAGTTGCCGGTTTATTGATCTTATTTATCAATGTTATTGGTGGTGTTTCGGTAGGTATTGGTCAACATGGATTGGATTTTTCGACGGCCATGCAATATTACGCACTGCTGACGATAGGAGATGGGTTAGTGGCTCAGATCCCCGCACTGTTATTATCGACATCGGCAGCCATTATGGTGACCAGACAAAATGCTGCCCATAATATGGGACAATTGTTAGTGACTCAATTGATCATGAATCCAAAAGTACTTTATGTCACAGCGAGTTTATTATTTGTCATGGGGATTATCCCGGGAATGCCGCATATTCCTTTCTTATTACTCGCATGTATTTCTGGAGCGGGGGGTTATTTAGTTAATCAAAAACTAAGTGCAGATCAAGCGTATGAGGAGCAGGTTGTCGAACAACAGCCTGAGGTCGAATCAGTGGTTAAAGAACTTAGTTGGGATGATGTTCCGCCGGTGGATCAAGTTGGTCTTGAAGTTGGTTATCGATTGATACCGATGGTTGATCCCGCGCAAGATGGTAAGTTGATGGGACGCATAAAGGGCGTTCGGAAAAAAGTTTCGCAAGAGCTTGGTTTTTTGGTTTCATCGGTGCATATTCGTGACAACCTAGATCTATCTCCCAATGCATATCGTATAGCCATTCAGGGAGCAACCGTAGGTGATGCAGAAGTTTTCCCTGACAAAGAATTGGCAATAAACCCAGGACAAGTATTTGGCAAGCTTGAGGGAATTGAATCGAAAGATCCGGCATTCGGATTAGATGCAGTATGGATCGAATCATCGCAAAGGGATAACGCGCAAGCTTTAGGTTATACAGTGGTGGATGCAAGCACTGTGATAGCCACTCATTTAAGTCACTTGCTGCAATCACACGCGGCTGATTTATTTGGTCACGAAGAAGCAGAGCAAATGCTGAAGGCGCTGAGTAAAAACGCACCCAAACTAGCTGAAACACTGATCCCGGATGTTGTACCTTTAGGCACTTTAGTGAAAGTTCTACAAAACCTGTTAGTAGAGCAGGTTCCCGTTCGCGACCTAAGAACCATCGCCGAAACTTTGGCGGAGTATTCGAATAGAAGTCAAGATCCTGCCATTTTAACTAGTGCGGTTCGGGTGGCGCTCAATCGTTTAATTATTCAAAATATCAATGGCTTACATGACGAAATCCCTGTTATGACACTCGCTCCGGAATTGGAACAAATATTGCTTCAGTCATTATCATCTGGCAGCGAAGAATCTGTTGGCATTGAACCAGGACTTGCCGATCGAATTCAAACATCACTTAAAGAGCTAGTGGCACAACAAGAAGCAGCGGGACAAGCCGCTATATTATTAGTGTCTCCTAGTTTAAGACCATCATTAGCGAAATTTGCTCGATTTGGGATCAAGGGGCTACATGTTTTGAGTTATCAGGAAATTCCAGATAGTAAACAAATTAAAGTGATAGCCAACGTAGGCAATTAATAATCGGTGCCTGTAAAAACAGTTTATAACAGCAATACAAGTAGTTAATCAGAGAAAGTTTATGAAAATAAGACGATTTTACAGCCAGAATATGCGTGGTGCACTCCGCCATGTTGCGGAAGAATTTGGCGAGGATGCGGCGATCTTATCAAGTCAAAAAACGGCTGATGGCGTCGAAGTCATCGCAGCACTGAATTATGATCAAGATTTATTACCATCGTCGTATAAGGATGTTGAAAAGCAACCAGAACTGAATATTGCCGAAGATCTTATTGACCAATCAAACAAAAAAACAGCACCTCATGTCATTAGTAGTAATAGTCAATACGTTATTCACAATGACGAGGCTGATGATAACTTGCCAGTCAACCGTTCCAGTTATTCTCAAGAAAATAATACTGCTTTACATAAATCAAAGCGAAAGTATTCTGAACTTGAGTGGTCTACTGATCCTAGTCTTGTGGCAATGCGGGAAGAGTTAGAATTAATGCGGATCATGATGTCTGAACAATTAAAAGGTATTGGTTGGCAAAGGTTTAGCGAAAAAGATCCCACCAGTGCCATGTTAGCACGACGTTTTTCGCGTCTGGGAGTTAGCCAAACGATAGCGAGTGGTTTAATTCCTCAGGTGAAAAAGCAAAATGATGCCGAATGTTGTTGGCAAAATCTGTTGGCTCTGTTTGCGAAATCAATTTCTGTGACTGATAACGGTCTAATGACCAATGGAGGTGTTTATGCTTTGATGGGACCAACCGGATCAGGCAAAACAACAACCATCGCAAAACTGGCTGCCCGGTTCATTATAAAACATGGAGCGGACTCCGTCGCATTAATTTCGACAGACAATTATCGTATCTCAGCGCAACAGCAACTCGACCGTTTTGCGCGTTTACTTGAGATCCCAATGCAATGTGTTTCTACAAAACTCTCGTTGGATGGGTTGCTAAATCAATTTAAAAATAAAAAACTAGTCCTTATTGATACTGCAGGTATGTCGAGAAAAGATACGAACATCGCAAAACAGTTAAAAACGCTCAAACATACCAATCGACCGATTAACCGATTTTTAATGGTTCCTGCAACTCATCAGCTTAAGGTAATAAAGCAATCGATCGAATTATTCAAAGAGTATTCACCGCTTGGAGTCATTATCACTAAGTTAGATGAGGCTGCAAGTTTAGGAGAACTCCTAAGTTTAGCGATTGAAAACTCTTTACCCGTTGCATTCACAACAGATGGGCAAAGAGTACCAGAAGATATACGAGTCGCCAGAAGCCATCATTTAGTTTCAAAAGCTGTTTGGTTAACGGGAAAATATGGTACTTATACAGAAGATTGGCAATTAGCCCAGGAGTTGCCGCAAGTTCAGTATGCATAAGGATAGTTTTAGTTATCTTAAGGATGATTTAGTTAAATCAACAGGATTTATTGGTTTAAATGATACTTTTGTCAGCAATAAAATGAGACGGAAATGGTTATGATGAGTGCTTTCGAAGATAAGAACTATTTATTCTGGTATTAAGCAGCATTTAAGCAAAAATGGTCTATGCTTAAATAAGAGTTCAGCGGACAATTTTATAAGTATAAACAAGGTTAATTGATACTAAAAAGCTTTAGGAGAAGCCCTTTTGAGCCGAATGAATGATTTTAATATCAGCAAAGAAATTAAACCAGTTAAAGTTATCGCTGTGACTGGCGGCAAAGGTGGCGTTGGTAAAAGTAATGTCTCCATTAACTTGGCTATCGCGCTTTGTCAGTTGGGTAATAAAGTGATGTTACTGGATGCTGATCTTGGTCTGGCTAATGTTGATATTATGTTGGGTCTTAAAACCAAAAAAAATCTCGCGAATGTTCTCGATGGAGAATGTGAATTAAAAGATATTATCATCGAAGGTCCTCATGGGTTACAAATTGTCCCCGCATCGTCAGGCACTAAAAACATGGCAGAACTATCTCCGATGCAACATGCGGGGATCATCCACGCATTTAATGATATTGGTCATAATCTCGATTTTTTAATTATTGACACCGCTGCTGGCATTACTGACATGGTGGTTAATTTTATTCAGGCAGCTCAAGACGTGCTCGCCGTGGTTTGTGATGAACCTACCTCTATTACCGATGTTTACGCATTGATGAAAGTGCTAAATAAAGAACATCAAATCACTCGATTTCACGTATTGGCAAACATGACCAAAAATAGTCAGGAGGGGCGTGACCTTTTTGCAACATTAAGTGGGGTTTGTAGTCGATTCTTGGATGTCACCCTTAATTATTTAGGTGCGATCCCGTTTGACGACAATGTTCGAAGTTCTGTAAAAAAACAAAAGGCAATGATAGAAGCTTTTCCACGAAGTGCGGCTTCGATTGCGTTAAAAGCGCTAGCAAAAAAAATCCAACGATGGCCGGTGCCCACCAATGCCAGTGGTAATATCGAATTTTTTATGGAACGGTTAGTGTCGTAAGCAGGTTAATGGAGCGACTTGAAAAAAATTAGGTTTCAATAAATATTATAAAAGGTTGTGGATGTGACCGGAGCGGACACCTACAAAAAAATACAAGATGACAACTTCGCTGAGCGTTATGCGCCCTTAGTAAAGCGGATTGCACATCATCTTATGGCGCGTCTGCCTTCCAGTGTGCAGCTTGAGGACATGTTCCAGGCTGGAATGCTTGGTCTTCTGGAGGCGCGAGGAAATTTTGATGCGAGTAAAGGCGCGAGTTTTGAAACTTTTGCCGGTATTCGAATTCGAGGGTCGATGATTGACGAGATCCGACGAGGTGATTGGGTTCCCCGTTCAGTGCATAAAAACGCAAGGAGCATTGCTTCGGTAATAAAAAAAATAGAGCAAAAAACAGGACGTGATGCCAGAGACACGGAAGTGGCAGAAGAACTCGGCGTAGAGGTCGCAGAATATAGACAAATGCTGATGGATGTGAGCAATGGTCATATGATGGATTTTGATGCCATGGGTGTTACTGAAGATTTCTTTTCTCAAGGTTTATCAGAATCCAGTCAGACCCCTCTCGAAAGGATCCAAAAGGAAGATTTTAGAAACTCACTCGCTAGTGCCATCTCTTCTCTACCTGAACGCGAGAAACTCGTTCTAGCGCTTTACTATGATGAAGAACTTAACCTTAAAGAAATAGGTGAAGTGATCGGAGTTAGTGAGTCTAGGATCAGCCAAATTAATAGTCAGGCAATGCTACGTTTACAATCTCGATTAAAAGATTGGAAGAAATAGCAAAACTAGACTAGATTTATTGTAAGAAGCATGTTGTTACAGCGCGATAGGGAATAAGTCACGTGATTTCAGCAAATTTTATTTAATTTTGATCGTTGAATACTTCATCTGGAGATTTATCTTGGACAAGAATATGAAAATCTTGGTTGTTGATGACTTTTCTACCATGCGTAGAATTATCAAGAACCTTCTAAGAGACTTGGGTTTTACCAATACTCAGGAGGCAGATGATGGCAATACCGCTTTGCCACTGTTGCAAGCGGGTAGCTTTGATTTTTTGGTGACGGACTGGAATATGCCTGGAATGCAAGGGATCGATCTTCTTAAAGCAGTCAGGGCTGATGCGAAATTAAAAACCATGCCGGTTTTAATGGTAACTGCCGAATCAAAACGAGAACAAATAATCGAGGCTGCTCAAGCAGGGGTCAATGGTTATATAGTCAAACCTTTTACTGCTGCTACGTTGAACGAAAAATTACAAAAAATATTCGACCGTATTGACGGTTAGAAATGCTCAAAAAGGAATTTCATGATGACATTATCGAACAAAGAACAGCTAAGTAAAACAATCAATCAAACTCGTGATTTATTGGCACATCTAGAAAATAATGAAATAGAGGATGCTCAAGAAATGATTGATTCATTAGCAACATCGGGTGACGATGACCTATTTATTGAAATCGGAAAATTAACTAGAAATTTACATGAAGCATTAACCAATTTTCAAATGGATTCTCGAATAACGGATCTCGCTGCATCTGAAATACCTGACGCAAAAGAGCGTTTGAACTACGTTATAGAAAAGACCGAAGAAGCAGCCAATAAAACGATGGATAAAGTCGAAAGTTGTACTCAAAGATCAAATACCATGGCTAAAGATTCCGAAGAGTTATTAGTCGAGTGGAAAAAACTTTATAACCGGGAGTTAGAGCCGGGAGATTTCAGAAAATTATGTAACAAAATTGAAACCCATTTACAGAAAAATAAAAATGATGCGGATGATCTACATGGTGAGTTAACCGAAGTTTTGATGGCTCAAGATTATCAGGACTTAACTGGTCAGGTTATCCGGCAAGTAATTACTTTAGTGCATGATGTTGAAGAGAGTATGGTTCATATCATAAAAATGTTTGGCAGCATGGATGGATATAACAAAGCTAAAGGAGAAGTGCTAATAAGAGAAGGAGTCGAAGGTCCTGTTGTTAACGCTGAAGTTCGAAATGATGTTGTACAAGGTCAAGATGAAGTCGACGATTTATTGTCGAGTTTAGGCTTTTAGGGAGTTATCAATGTCATTTGAAGCTGACGAAGAAATCCTGCAAGACTTTTTAGTTGAAGCGGGTGAAATTCTTGAAGAAATGTCGGAGCAATTAGTTGCATTGGAAAATGACCCGCAAGATATGGATCTGCTTAATGGGATTTTTCGAGGATTTCATACAGTCAAAGGTGGCGCAGGATTTTTAAACTTAAAACCGTTGGTTGATATTTGTCATATAACAGAAAATATTTTTGATATTTTACGTAATGGTGGTCGAGTAGCTGACGCCGAATTGATGGATCACATTCTTAAGTCTCTCGATATTGTCAATGAAATGTTTGATTCGGTTAGAAACGGTGAAGAACCTGAAGAAGCATCGACCGACTTTTTGAAACATTTAGGAACTTTTGCCAAACCCGCGAGTGAAAATAATATTCCAGAACAGCCACAAAAAATTGTCGAAACTGCGCCTTCCAATGGCAGCGCGAATGCAAGTAACCAGGAACCGAATGATGGTGACATTGCCGATGATGAATTTGAAGCACTTTTGGATGAGCTGCAAGGAGGCAATGCGGCAAAATCAGAATCTCAGTCAAACTTGCCACCTCAGTCAGAGCAAGGAGCTTCAGCCAACGATGATATATCTGATGATGAGTTTGAAGCGTTGCTCGATGAACTGCATGATAGTGGTAAAATTAGCACTGATGCTGTTAACACAGAACAAAATGTTGACGAAAAAAGCATACTTCAAGACACCACTGGTGCGAAAAATCAAGATGATATTAGTGATGATGAGTTTGAAGCGCTGTTAGATGAACTACACGATAAAACTGCTAGTGAAGAGGCTGCTCAAGATAACACATCTTCTGCAGAATTTATCGTTGCGAATAAACCTGCTGCTGATGGATTGATCGATGATAGTGAGTTTGAATCGCTGCTTGATGAATTACATGGTGTGGGCAAAGCACCCACGGTGAAAGATACATCTATTGACGAACCAGTAGCAAAAAAAACCGCAAAGGCAAAAACGAAAGTACCTGTTTCTAAACCAGTGCCAACAAAAGTTGAACCAAAAAAAGAACCAGTCGAAGTAAAATCTGCTAAGTCTGCGGCTGCTAAACCTAAAAAAACTGCTGTAGTCACTGAAGCAACTGTGCGAGTTGATACAAAGCGTCTTGACGATATCATGAATATGGTCGGTGAACTCGTATTGGCAAGAAACAGATTGAAAACTGTATCCGGCGCAATGGACAATAACGAGGAACTTACTAAGGCGGTTTCAAATTTAGACATAGTTACGGGTGATTTACAGGGCGCGGTTATGAAAACGCGGATGCAACCTATCAAAAAAGTATTTGGTCGCTTCCCTCGAGTTGTTCGAGATCTTGCCAGAAGTTTGAAAAAAGAAATCGTTTTGCAAATGAAAGGCGAAGACACGGATCTCGATAAAAATCTCGTCGAGGCGCTTGCCGATCCATTAGTTCATTTAGTTAGAAACTCCGTTGATCATGGAATTGAAATGCCTGAAGATAGGAGCAATTCAGGTAAATCCCGTTCAGGTACTATCACTTTATCTGCCGCACAAGAAGGTGATCACATTATGCTGATTATCGAAGATGATGGAAAAGGTATGGATGCCGATATTTTACGTGGAATAGCGGTCGATAAAGGACTAATGGATAAAGAACAAGCTGAACGTTTGAGTGATAACGAATGTTATAACTTGATTTTTCACGCGGGTTTTTCAACCAAAAAAGAAATTTCAGATATTTCTGGTCGCGGTGTTGGTATGGATGTGGTTAAAACAAAAATCACCCAACTTAACGGATCGTTAGATATCGAGTCCGAATTAGGAAAAGGTACCAAGATTTTAATCAAGGTACCGCTAACTTTGGCGATTTTGCCGACCTTAATGGTGAAAGTTACCGAACAAGCTTTTGCCTTTCCTTTGACAGCAGTCAATGAAATTTTCCATTTAGATCTCACTAAAACTAACACTGTAGATGGTCAGTTAATGATCGTCGTGCGAGAAAAAGCTTTGCCATTATTTTATCTAAATAAAATGTTGGCAAGAGGATATTCTGGAGATAAGCAAGAGAATACTGGTCATGTCGTACTTGCGCAGATCGGTACACAAACCGTTGGCTTTGTAGTTGATTCCTTAGTCGGGCAAGAAGAGGTTGTTATAAAACCACTCGGAAAATCATTACATGGCACTCCCGGTATGGCTGGTGCGACAATCACCAGCGATGGAAAAATTGCACTGATTTTGGATATTCCCAGTTTATTAAAGCACTATGTGAGTTAGAGGTGTACTTTTCTCATCTATTTTATGTCGCAAGTAATGTTTAGGTAGACACAATGGCAATCACTGTTCTTATCGTGGATGACTCCCAGTTTTTTTGTCGTAGAGTGGGATCTATTCTTAGTAATGCCGCCGATATAAAAGTAGTCGGTGTCGCTAATAATGGTAAAGAAGCAATTGATAAAGCGGCAAAACTCAAACCGGACGTCATTACTTTAGATGTTGAAATGCCAATAATGGATGGTATAACAGCATTAAAACAAATTGTTAAAGTCTGTGATGCGAAAGTGTTAATGTTGTCGTCTCTCACTTACGATAATGCAAAAATAACGCTAGATGCGCTAGACGCTGGAGCAACGGACTTTCTATTAAAATCATACGAATCTTTATCTAATGATAGCGATAGTTTAGTTACTCTGTTACAAGGAAAAATTCGTGAACTAGGTGGCGCAAAAACACAACCGAGTACCGCAAGTGCGCCCGTTAAAAAGCCGTTTCCTACATACAAAGCAAAAACTCATAGTGAGGATAAAAATTATGATTTAGTTGCGATCGGCGCTTCAACTGGCGGTCCTGTCGCATTGCAAAAAATCTTAGTTCCTTTACCTGCCAATTTTCCGTGCCCAATCACTGTTACTCAACATATGCCGGGAACTTTTACTGGCGCATTTGCAGCAAGGTTGAATGGTTTGTGTCAATTACAAGTGGTTGAAGCAGAAGATGGAATGCAACTTAAGCCCGGTTATGTTTATATTGCTCCAGGAGGAAAGCAGATGATATTCGAAGGGCGGTCAAGAACCGCTCGTTTGAATGTGCGAGAAACTGATGCGCGCCTACAGTTTTCGCCCAGTGTTGATATTTCTTTTGCTTCAGCGTCAAAAATTTTTGGTGGTAATATTTTAGCCTTAGTTTTAACCGGAATGGGATCAGACGGTACTGATGGTTGTAAACTGATAAAAGCAAAAGGCGGCAGAATTTGGACGCAAAACGAAGCATCTTGTGTAGTTTATGGTATGCCAATGTCGGTCGCTAAAGCAGGGCTTTCAGAAAAAGAATATGCGATTGAGCAGTTTGCTAGTGCGTTAATGAAGGAAGTCTGATGGATCGGCTCACGATCATCGGTTTGTTTGTCGCAATTTCAGCCATCTTTACTGGTCAAGTTCTTGAGGGTGGCAATATTTATGCGCTTCTTAATCCATCAGCATTCATCATTGTCGTTGGTGGTTCATTCGGCGCAGTAATGATCCAAACTCACTTAAGAACGTTTACCAGAGCTCTAAGAATTTTGTGGTGGGTTTTCAAACCGCCGGTTCAACCGATGAAAGAAGGGGTTTTAAAAGTAACTGCATGGAGTCATTTAGCTCGTCGTGAAGGCTTACTTGGTTTGGAACAAAATATTGATCAATCACTTGATCCTTATATCCTGAAAGGACTCAATATGTTGGTGGATGGCAACGAGCCTGAAGCGATCCGCAGTGCGCTTTATGTCGATTTGGATGTGACTTCCAACGAGTTACTCAGTGCGTCAAAGGTTTATGAATCTCTCGGCGGATACTCTCCAACAATAGGAATTGTCGGGGCTGTCTTAGGTTTGATCCATGTAATGGGAAACCTGGCTAATCCAGAGTTGTTGGGGACAGGAATTGCTACTGCATTTGTTGCAACAATTTATGGTGTGGGATTTGCGAATCTTTTTTTCTTGCCAATTTACCACAAGTTGCGTGCAATTATTGCTGAAAAATCCCAGTACATGGAAATGATATTGGAAGGTATCGCTTGCATTGCGGAAGGAGAAAATCCTCGTGTAATAGAAACAAAATTAGAAGGTTTTATTAGCAAGTAATTCACTCAATATAATTGATGGGATCATAGATGACATTCATCCGAAAATGACTAATTTAGATATAACTAATTTAGATATGATAGTTTTGGTAAACAAATGCGAAGAATTAGAAATAACATTAACGTTGATGACCAAGAAGTAGGGCGATGGTTATTATCCTACGCCGATTTTATTACTTTGTTATTTGCTTTTTTTGTTGTGATGTATTCGATTTCTCAAGTCAATGTGAGTAAATATAAAATACTCTCTCAATCGCTCGAAGGAATTTTTGATAGGCGTCCAAATAAGTCTGATATAATTATTATTGAAAAACCTGAGTTAAACATAAAACCGAATGCCCATGATCAAATTGAACAACCAGAACTTAATAATTCTGACCAAGAAACTGGGCAAATAGATTCAGAGAATTTTGCAACAGCTGAAGCATTTAAAGATCTCGAGAAAGGTTTAGAAGCAAGCCTTGGCGATTTAATCGATCAAAACCTTGCTGAAATAAATTCTGATGCAAGTTGGATCAATATCGTTTTAAAAAGCGCTCTACTTTTTCCCTCGGGTAGTGACTTATTGAATTCAGAATCAGAACCGCTTATGGAAGAAGTGGCAAAACATCTCAATAGCAATCGTCAACTGATTTTAGTGCATGGTCATACCGATAATATTCCGATTAACACAGAGAAATTTCCTTCAAACTGGGAACTTTCGAGTGCCAGAGGCGTTGCTGTGGTACGAAAATTGCAGAATTTAAACATACAGCCAAACCGGCTGAGTGTCGAAGGGCATGGCGAATATCTACCAGTTGCAGATAACAGCAGTGAAGACGGTCGTCGTGAAAATCGTCGGGTGGTCATCGCTATTTCGCGTAAGCAACAGGTTGTTGAACTAGTCACAAAAGCTGATGATTCGTCGATATCTGAGCAGAGAGAGGTTGGAGACAATTTGTTGTCTGAAGTTTCTGAGACAGCGGCTGAAAAAGATCGGGAACCAAAATATGAAATTATCAAACTTCCCGGTGGTGGTATTTTGATACGCGGTAAAGAATCACCGCAAAAAGAGAAAGCTAAGAAAGAGAAAGATAAGAGCGGCAACGAGGAAAATTAATTGAAAATTTGGACAATCGCAAATCAAAAAGGAGGTGTCGGAAAGACAACTTCAGTTGCTGCCTTAGCGGGAATTTTATCATCGCGAGGACATCGTGTGTTAATGCTTGATTGCGATCCTCATGCATCTTTAACGGCCTATTTTGGTTTTGATTGTGAGAAGCTTGAATATAGTCTCTTCGACTGGTTTGCACAACAACCCAAAACTAGCAAACAAACGAAAAATACGATTATTTTCCTTGAGAATGAAGATATCAGCTTAATGCCTGCTTCGTTAAGTTTAGCGACTTTAGATAAAAAATTTAGCGCACGTGAAGGCATGGGTTTAGTTCTTCGTAAAGTACTTGAGCTGGTTAAAGACGATTATGATTATGTGCTGATTGATTGCCCTCCAATCCTCGGTGTTTTGATGATTAATGCACTCGCTGCTTGTGAATTTTTGTTGATTCCTGTGCAAACAGAGTTTCTCGCCTTAAAAGGGTTAGAGCGAATGATGCAAACTCTAAAAATGGTCATTAAAGCACAGCATCATACGATTGATTATAAAATTGTTCCGACAATGTTTGATCGTCGAACCAAAGCGTCCATCAAAGCATTGCGGAATATGCGGGATGAATTTGGCGGACATCTATGGCAAAAAGTTATTCCAGTAGACACTAAGTTTAGAGATGCATCTCGATTACATCGAACGCCAAGTCATCTTTATCCTGAGACTCATGGCGTACTAGCCTACAAAAAATTAGCGGATGTTTTGTTAATGATGTCTTCTGAAAGTAAAGTCGCGTAGTCGTATGCGGATCAAAATAAATATTAGTGATGAAACTCAATAGACCCAAAGTAACCCAAGCACAATCTATATTGGAGGATTATGTAGCTGTTTTGTTAAAAGACTGCTCCAAAGATATAACGCAGCTAAAACCAACGACTTCCAGCAAAGAGCATAGCACTAAAGAGCGTAACACCGAAACCCAAATTGAAATGCCAACTGTTGAACGGGTCGAACGAACTAAAGTAGCTGAGCAATTTAACGCTGAAAAAAAAACCAGCTTTCAGCAACAAATTGATCCTAGATTAAAAAGCGTAGAAAAATTATTAGCAAAAATTTCACTTGCTAATGTCACGCAAGCGATTTCCCGCACTAATGAGTCGCCAGAAAAAAAGACACGTTTGTCTAACATAAATGAAACGGATCTCAACACTCAAACAAGTCTAGCACCTGCGACAGAAATATCTCAAGAATCAGCGCAAGCCTCTTTTTCTTTAAGAGAAAAAGATTCACTTAAAAATACGCTTGGTGAGGTATTTCAAACGCTAGTTTTCGAAGTGAATAAACTGCTACTCGCCGTACCTTTGGTCAAACTTGGCGGTATCGTTAATTTGAATCAAGGTGATATTACACCTCTGGTGGGCACTCCAAACTGGTTTATGGGATTGCTTCCAAACGAGAGAGGCAATCTCATGGTAGTGGATACTCAAAAATTTTTAATGCCTGAAAGAACTCATAATTTTGAGCGCGATTATGATTTTCTTATCGTACTGGATGACTCGTTATGGGCTTTGGCTTGCCATACCGTTGGTGACGCCAAAAATCTTTCACCAGATGATATACGATGGTCATCAGGTTCTTCAAAACGCCCATGGTTTGCTGGAATGGTTGTCGAGTATATGAGCGCGTTGGTGGAAGTGGATAAATTGATCAATATGCTCACCGAAAACATAGTCGATTAAAATCTTTTGTGTAGTTATGTAAAGTATATTTTCCTCAATAATTATGCCTGATTCATAAACTCCCTCGGTGACACACCATATTGCGCCTTAAAACATTTTGCAAAATAACTTTGAGATGAAAATCCAACATCAAAAGCAGTATTGCTTGAACTGTTGCCTTGGAGTAATTGCTCTTTGGCCTTTTCTAATCGAAAACGACGCAAATATTCTGTTGGTGTCATATCAACGGTACTTTTCAACTTTCTAAAAATTTGCCTTTCACTCATAGCCAAACTGCTAGCAAGATCAGCGATACAAATCGAAGCGTCTGAATAACGAGTCTCTAGTTTTTCATTAACCTGTTTAACAAATTGCTGCTGTAGTTGATGTTTGTTTTTCTCTGCAATACTTAAATCATTTCTTACGTTTGATTTGATTTCATCGTTCGTTTCTTTTTGTTCAAAAACCGTTTCACCGAAACGTCGCTTAAGGATATTTCTGATTTCTAAAAGATTGACTATTCGAGTTTTCAGCTCTTCCGTATTAAAGGGTTTGGTTAGATATTCATCAACTTTTTCTTGCCAGCCTTTGATTCGGTTTTCATGATCGCCAAGAGCCGTGAGCAGAATAATGGGGATATGGCTGGTGATGTCGTTATTTCGTAATTCTTTTGTGGTTTCAAACCCGTCTTTTTTCGGCATCATAATATCGCTGATGATTAAGTCAGGGACTTCTTGTTTTGCGAGATTGACGCCTTCTTCGCCATTTGAAGCGGTGATTGTTTGGTAATCATCACCGAGACTGCCAACAATATAATCGCGCATATCTTGGTTGTCTTCGATGACTAAAACGGTTGGTTGCTCGCTGTCTTTTTGCACAAGGGATAATTGATCATCAACCAGTTGCTGTTTGGCTTGCTCGGTTAAGCTGATCAATTCCATCTCGATGATTTCATCATTGGTTTGCAAGTTAATTTCGCTTTCATCGACTTCATTGATAATCGGAAGTGTCACGGTAACCTGAGTGCCTTGACCAAGTTGGCTCGTAATATCGATTTTGCCTTGATGGACTTTAACTAAATTTTTAACCAGCGCCAGTCCGATCCCTGCTCCTGTGACTTGTTCACTGTTTTTGTCGAGTACTCGATTGAATCGTTCGAAAATTGCTTCGAGTTTATCGGCGGGTATTCCAATCCCTGTGTCGATAATTTGAATCATTAGCTCATCATTTTTACGAGACGTTTCAATGGAAATGGAACCGCCTAGCTTGGTGTATTTAAGAGCATTGGACAATAAATTGAGAATTATTTTTTCAAAGGCGTCGGCAGTGAATTCAAAATTCGCGTGGGCGAGTTGGTTGAGCTCAATTTTAATTCCTTTGTCATTGGCTAAATCGGTAAACGCCTCGGTCAGAGTTCGAATCGTTTGGGCTGTATTGATCGGTTGCCTCTGAGTGACAGGCTTGACTCGAAAGGTTTCTAAGTTAAGTAATTGGTCAACCATTCTTAATAACCGATAACCATTTCTTTGAATAATATTTAAACGTTTAATCTCGTCTGGTTTTTTATTACTTTTAATTAACTGAGATAACGGACCAAGAATGAGAGTTAAAGGCGTTCTAAATTCGTGCGAGACATTCGCGAATTCTTCGGTTTTTTGGGTAAGTAGTTTTTCTACTTTTTGTTTTTCTTCTGCGAGCTCTTGGGTTCTAGTTTTAACGGTAGTTTCTAGTTCCACAGCACGGTGGCGAAGCGCTCTTGTTCTAAAAGCGTAGAATCCAACTAGACTAGTGATAATAAAAATGGCGTAAAGTGTTTTTGCCCACCAAGTTAACCAAGGCGGTGGTAAGATGATCACTTTAATACTTCGACCTTCCTCATTCCACATGCCATTTTTATTACTGCCCTTGACTCTAAACACATATTCACCTGCGGGGACGTTCATATAAGTGGCGAAGCGTTTACTTGCTGGGGTGTGTATCCAGTCTTCATCGAGCCCTTCCATTTTGTAGGCGTATTGGTTTTTATTTGGGCGTAAATAATCCAGTGCAGCGAATTCAAATGAGAACATGGATTCTTTGTGGGTCAAGGTTAGTTCTTTGGTATGGTTGATTGATTTTTCTAAGAGATAGGGGGCATCCTTCAAGTTTTCTATCACCGAAGAAAAAGATGATTGAAGAGGGACAGAGCGGTTGAATATTAAGAAGTCAGTCAAGATTATTGGAGGAGCTTTTGATGTAATGGTTATATCTTCTGGTTTGAAAAAGTCAATGCCATTGGCACCGCCTATCATAATTTCGCCATTTTTACGTCTAGCCCAAGACTTAAGATTGTTGTAGCCACCGTTTTGAATTCCATCTTCTTGATAAAAATTATAAAACACTTCCGTCCGAGGGTTAAATCGAGATAAACCAGCATTTGTAGCGATCCATAGATTTTCGTTCTTATCTTCAATAATTCCATAGGCTATGTTCCCAACTAAATCACCAGTTTGGCTAACTTTTTCAATATTCGTGCTTCCTGCCCTAACCCGATATACTCCGCTCGAGGACATGCTGAACCAAATATCACCATTTTTCGTTTGATTAATGGATTTTATACCTCTGTTATGAGGTTTCAACTCTAGAAGGGGAGTATTTGTAATATGGGTGAATTTATCCGTTTTACGGTTGTATAGTTCTAATCCAAAGGGTGTTCCAACCCAAACTTGCCCCGAACTATCTTCAAGCAGTGCCGCAACACTTTGATGGATGAGTGAGTCTGGATCTTTATCGTCATTTCGATAGGTTGTAAATTTTGCATTGTTTTTATCAAATTTGATCAAACCATTCGTAGTACCGATCCAAATTAAGCCTCTATGATCTTCCATCAAGTTATAAACTTGAGTAGTGACTGATTTTCCCTTATCAAAGTAATAGTGCTGAAAATGTGTGTCTCCTTTATTTCGTCGATTGAGTCCTCTATTTGTTCCAACCCAGAGAGTTTCTTCACTATCCATGATAATTGAATATACAGTGTCACTATCAATAGTGTTTATATTTTTTGGGTCGTGACGAAAATGAATAAAGCGATTATCGATTTCATCAAACTGGTTTAGACCATTATCATTAGTACCGATCCATAAGCGACCATTCTGATCTTCATGAATTGCCCAAACTATATTACCGCTTAAACTGTCAGGGTTATCAACTTCATTGTGAAAGTTTTTGAAGTACAATGAAGATAAATTTAGTTGGTTTATACCAGTAGCAGTCAATATCCATAGTAAACCAGATGAATTTTCGAAAATTCCTAGGTGATTTATTTGATTTTGTCTTAGGCTATATTGATTACTCGGATTATGACGAAATGGAAAAAAGCTTTTTGTTTCACGGTTAAAAAGTTTTAAACCTCCTTCAAATGTACCGATAAACAATCTACGATCACTATCTTCATATATTGCTGAAATATCATTGTCAAAATCAAATTGAGAAGAATTTTCGATATCAGGATAGTAGCGTAAAAAGGAATTGTTTGACGAAACAAATTGATTTAAACCACTTTCGGTTCCTATCCATAATGTATCATTTGAATCATACCGAATCTCGTGAATGGCGTTGTTGCTAATACTTAATTTATCATTTTTGTCAGTTTGGTAATGGGTAAACGATTGGTTCTCTCGCATGAAATAGTCTAACCCATCAGATGTGGCAACCCATAAATTTCCTAAGTTTTTTCGATCTTCAATTACCTTCCAAACATAGTTAATTTGAATACTACTGGGAGAATCCTTACCTGACAGGTATTGACTAAATTTTTCAATTTTTGGGTCTAGTCGAATCAAGCCACTTCCCAAAGTTGCTATCCAAATGATGCCAAAGCTATCTTCATGTATATAATTGATACTTGTGTTCTTTAAAAATTCAGGCGTAAAGTGTGTGAACGTCTCTGTAGTAGGATCGAAACGGTTCAGACCTGAGCTCTTGGTTCCAATCCATAATAACCCATTCTTATCTTCCATAATGGATAGTAAATGATTCCCAGAAATAGACTGCAGATTTTTAGAATCATGTTGATATCGTTTAGCACTATATCCATCGTAACGGATTAATCCATTATTGGTAGAAAGCCATACAAGACCGCTACGAGCGACCAATCCCGACTCAATGCGTTCGTCTGAAAATTCTCCATCGAATTTGGGTTTCTCAAATCGTGCACTTGGGTATGTTTTTGCAGAAAGAAAACTGCCATTAGATAGGAAAAATAGAAATCCGAAACAGATAATAGTATAACGATACAGCAATTTAATTTCCTTCTAAAATACTCGACTTTCCTTAAACTGAAGCGTGACACACTCTAATGATGATGAGCATGTCCACCACCACCCACAATCACCATATAAAGCGTAAAAACACCCATCCCCAAAAACATCAAAGAACTAACCACTCGAACCACTCGATGATTAAGAAAACCTTTCAAAGACAAACTAGCCCCACCTGCTAAAATCGTCGCAGGCAAAGTCCCTAACCCAAACATCAACATAAACGCGCTACTTGAAAAAACATTTCCAAGCGACAATGCATAGCCCAGACTCGTATAAACCAATCCGCAAGGCAACCATCCCCATAAGGCACCAAGAAACAAAACTTGTTTGTGATTAGTCGCAGGTAATAATTTTTTAGTTAACGGGCTGATTTTATTCCAAACTAGTTTACCAACTTTTTCGAGATAACTTAATCCCATCCATAAATGACTCATATAAAGCGCCATTGCGATCAATAAAACACCAGACAGAATTTTTAAAATCGGTAAAGGACTTACATGATTAAACTGCAGACCGAGCCATCCTGCAACAGCGCCAAAAATAGTATAACTACTAATTCGCCCGATTTGATAGGTGACTATAAACGACCAATTTTTTTCGTTTTTTTTTGAGGAAGATGAAATAGATAGAGAAGAAATGATCCCGCCGCACATTGCAAGGCAATGACCTGCACCCATAAGCCCAAGTATAAAACCACCAAAATAGGTTATATTGTCCACAATTGATTATTCTTTTGTATGAGAGAGGGAATGATTATCTTGTTGATTTGATGGAATAGGTTTTGGGGTATCGTCATCCAATAAAATATTAACGGCAGGGGAGTCGAGATCGTTAAACTGCCCATCTTTAACAGCCCAAAAAAAGATCATTACCGCGACGACTAAAATGATAATCGTCAAAGGAATAAGCCAATAGATAATATCCAAATCAATCCCCTTTGTGTCTGACTCAACTGCAGTTTCGCGCTTTAACTAGCCTGAAAAACCGGTGAAAATCCAGAACCCCAAAATATTACGGTGATCGCTAGCATTCCTACCAAGCTGACCATAGCAACGGTCAAAATTGAACTAGAAAATAAGAAGGCTTTTTCTTCGCTTATTCCCATCAGCTGCGGTACGCCCTTGAACAACAAATTGACCGACATGCCAATCGCAAACAATGTTACCAACATATCCAACCACAAAATAGGAAAAGCGCCCAAAAGTCCAGCAAGAAATAGCGGTGTAAAACTGTAGGCTGTGAGATTAACGCATTCAGCAAGACTCGGCTTCGCTCCGTAGGTTTTTGCCATCCATTGAATAAACATTGAAAGGACTAGCACGGCTACCAAAATCGCAAAATACGCTATTACCGATAGATATAATGCACTCTGCGTGGTTAGTGTATGGGTATCCCCACCACCGATTTGCCAGCCGACATAAGTGCTACCAACAAAGGCTGCTATCGGAGGGATTGCCGCGAAAAAGATCAGATAAGTCAAATAGATATGACTAATGCTTTGCTTCTTTTTACTAATATTAGCCCATTCTTTTGATGGTTCGTAAAGTAATGCAAACGCATTGGTTAAAGACATGTTATCCCCTTAATAATCATTATTAACGCTGCAAAGGGTAAGCGAATTGGCGGTATTAAGTCAATTTCAAATGACTGAAATATTGATCTAGGGCAATTACTCGATTTTATGGCGATCTCAAGGTGAGTCATCTGACAAATAATCGAAGGACTCAAGCACTAGCGTTACATCGGCTTCATCTTTTTCATATTGTGCGATTTTAATGGGAATATAATTGTATTCAGGTGCTAACCAAAGTATTACTTGATCGCCATTAGACTTTTCGCGCAAGAACTTCATTGTAGATATTTCACCCATTTTGGTTTGCAGAGTTTCTTTTTTTACTAATGAATAACTGTAAACATATTGTTTGCCTTTATAGCTGACGTCATAGTTAAAGTCTTTTTTGCCTGCAAGCAAGTCCGCACGAAGTTGCATGACATTTGAGATTCGGTCAAAGACTTGTTTTTCAAGCGGTATTTCCCAGGTTTTTTTGCCTCTTTTTCCGGTTTCTATTTTTTTATCCCAGTCGAATATTTGTTCCATTACACGCGCTTTTTTTAGGGATATTTTGGTTCTAGAGTAAAAATAATCATTGATCAATAAATCGTCTTTAATATGAAAAGAGGTTGTTTCGTTGGTTTTCACGCTAATAAAAAATTTACTGATTTTAGCGCTTGTACTCAATGTCCATTGTTGATCTTTAAAATTGAGTTTTCTGGTGGCAGAACCTAGTGTATCGCCCTCAGATTGTACTGCATATTTTGCTTGGTAATTGTGCAGAAATCGCCATGGATTTTGTTGCTGTTGGCTATCTGTTTCTAAAGCCTTAAGAGTGAGCTCAGGTGATAATATAGGAGATCGCTGTTCTTCCGTTTGAGTGGTTTGTTCCGAGCGTATATTTGTAGATAAAACCAAAACGGAGATAAAAACCAAGCGAACGATCATATTAATGAATGCAAAACTGCCTATTTTAGTTTGTGTTTTGAAAGAGTTAGAAAGTAATCGGTTGTTCCAATTTTTTGTTTTCAAAATAGACTTCGCCCTGTATTAATTCAATTTGACCCGCCATTAGCATCTTGACGACTGCGGGATAAAGTTGATGTTCCAAAGCGAGAATTCGTTTAACTAACGCTTCTTCAGTATCATTTTTTAAAATTTTAGTTCTCGCTTGTGCGACGATGGGTCCTCCATCTAGCTCTTCGGTTACAAAGTGCACGCTGGTACCGTGATACTCATCTTGGCTTTCGAGTACACGCTTATAAGTGTGCAAACCTGTGTACTTGGGCAACAAAGATGGATGAATGTTCAATAATCGCCCGTGAAATTCAGCAACAAAGTTTGCGCTGAGTATTCTCATAAAACCAGCAAGGACAATTATATCCGGTTGGTATCGATTAATTTTTTGCGTTAAAACTTGGTCGAATGCTTCTCTTGAAGGGTAGTCTTTATGATGAATAGATACTGCTGGGATACCAGCTTTTTTCGCCCGTCCTAAACCGAAAGCCTCCGGTTTGTTACTGAATACAGCGACAATTTCGCCACCAAAACCGACCTCTTTTTGTGCTTCGATAAACGCTTGTAAATTGGAGCCGCTGCCTGAAATTAACACGACGATTTTTTTATTTGGAATCATTCGATTTAAAATAGTTAGTTAACGAATGTCACTTGTTGAACGTTATCCATATCGATAATTTTGCCTAAATGCCACGCTTGCTCACCATAGCTGTTGAGTAGTTCTAGAGATTTATTTAACTCATCTGAGCCAACCACTAAAACCATGCCGACTCCGCAGTTAAAGGTTTTGTACATTTCATTTTGTTCGACATTGCCTTGCTGTTGTAGCCAATCGAAAATAATGGGCTTTTGCCAACTGGATTGATCGATCTGAGCACAGCTATTATCTGGAAGAACGCGAGGTATATTTTCAAGCAGACCGCCACCCGTTATGTGTGAAAGTGCTTTTAAGTTGATTTCTTTGATTAGTTTCAAAATGGATTTAACGTAAATCTTGGTTGGCTCCAATAGTGTTTCCGCCAAGGTTTTTCCGTGAAAATCTTGCCCTAGATCAGCGCCAGATACTTCGATAATTTTTCGAATTAATGAGTAACCGTTGGAATGAGGTCCGCTCGATGCCAAGCCGATCAACTGATCACCTTTTTTGACTTGGGTACCGTCAATGATTTTAGATTTTTCAACAATGCCGACACAAAACCCAGCGAGGTCGAAATCTTTTCCTGCATACATGCCCGGCATTTCGGCGGTTTCACCTCCAATCAACGAACAGTTAGATTGTTTGCAACCTTCGCCGATACCGCTGACCACGCTGGCGGCGGTATCAATATCAAGTTTACCTGTGGCGTAATAATCTAAGAAAAACAAAGGCTCTGCACCTTGTACGATTAAATCGTTAACACACATTGCTACCAGATCAATTCCAACTTTGTCATGAATTCCTGCATCGATCGCTAATCGTAATTTTGTTCCTACTCCATCGGTACCTGAGACTAATACTGGTTGTTTGTATCCGGTGGGAAGTTCAAACATTGCCCCGAAACCGCCTAAGCTAGAAGTGACTTCAGGGCGTTTGGTGGCTTTTGCAACACTTTTGATTCTTTCAACTAATTGATTTCCGGCGTCGATATCAACTCCAGAATCTTTATAACTGAGTGATTGTTTGGGGTTTTCTGACATTGGTGGAGACTCGTTGCTAGGGATGGTAAGTTTTTCCATATTCTATCATGTCTCGGCGGCAGAGTGAGTGGTTTACAAAGCTAAATTTGTTGTGGTTTCGTGTATTTATGATGAACGACCAGAGTTACAGTATTTTCTTTGATCATAGTGGTAATGAGGTTAAACTAATCGACTATCACTTTACCATTTTTGCAATGGTTGGTTAATCTATTAAGCATAACCGTTGCAGGTGAGCATGGCGTTAGGCGAATCAAGACATACCATTGTTTATAGGAACTTATTTATGGAATCGTATTTATTAGCAGCAGGGTGTTTGTCCTTAGCTCTAGGACTCATTCACTCAGTTATGGGTGAAATTCTTGTTTTTCGGCATATGCGTAAGGGGAAAATCATACCGACAAATGGACACCCAATACTGAAAGAAAGGCATGTACGTATTTTATGGGCGAGTTGGCATCTTGTAACTATCTTTGGTTGGGGGCTAGGTGTGATTTTATTGCGGTACTCTTTACCCAGCACAGAGTACACACATCAATCATTTGTCGAAAACACCATCTTATTTTCTATGCTTTCAGGTGCTTTTTTGGTGTTTATTGCAACCAAAGCTAAACATCCTGGATGGGTGGTGTTACTTGCTATTACAATTGTGTTAGCGATTAAATGAGTAGTCTATTAAAGAAACACTGGTTGGGCATCAATCTAGCCCGTCGCCGAACAAACGTATAAACTCGGATATTCTTTTACGCTGCGCTTCGAAAATTTCCGGTTATGCAGAGCGTTATGTTTCCCAAGACAAGGAGGTAGTTTGAAAATATTTAGTTCAATTCCAGTTAATTCAACTTTATATGAGGATTCAGAAAATTCCTCATATAAAGACTCGGTTAGAATTTCCACCAAGAGAAGCGATGTTCAAAGTTGGGAGTTAATAGCCGCATTTTTTCACTCTGCCCCTAATTGGGTGAGACACTTGCTTAGTCTTAGAAATAAGATAGTTAAACATTTTGGATTGAAAGTAGGCACTGTAGATGTCAATGAAGCATGTCCACCATTTGTAGCCGGTCAGAAATTTTGTGGATTCAAGTTATTTTCAGTAAATTCAACTGAAGGAGTAATTGGTGAAGATGATGTCCATTTAAATTTCCGTATATCATTTTTAGTTGATAAAGAAAACGGTAATGAGTTGGTTATGTCAACTGTTGTAAATATAAATAATACTCTAGGTACTGTTTATATGTTTTTTGTTAAACCATTTCATCGTGTACTTATTTCAATAATGATAAAAAAGATGAATAAATTAATTAATGAAAAGTCTTTACCTTACTATGTACAAATGGAAACATAACAAAAATAGGATAGATCGCGTGCAGCCGCGACTTAGTCCAATGTTGGATAAACCCAAGTCTAGGTGCTTATTATAGGAAAAGTATTTTGTCTGAAAGTTAAGATGGAATGGTTTAATTTTTGCGTTTTATGTGAGCTAAAAACTTTGCTCGAAATACCAAAGATAATGCGCCGTCATTAAAAAGATAGAGGTTGTCTTTTCCTCGCCATGGCATCGTATGAGACTGCTGTTAAGGTTCCAAAAGTAAACATATCAAACGTACTTCGATTAAGTGGTCAGTTTGGAGTATTATGCTGTAATTGAGTCAATAGTAGATATGCATGATCGTCAGTATTAAGAACTTATCCGAATCCGAGATCACCTGCTCAAATTGTCAGGCTTGCTGCTGTCGTTTGGAAGTCATGCTCATTACTGATACAGGTGTTCCTAAAGAGCATATTGCTTTCGACAAATGGGGTGGTGAAACGATGTTGCGTTTAGCTGATGGTTGCTGTTCAGCTTTAGATCGTGAGACGTTCAAGTGTATAATCTATGAAAATCGTCCTTTGATTTGTCGAGAGTTTGAAATGGGTTCATATGAATGTCGCAATGAAAGAACAGAACAAATGTGAGATTTTTACTAGTTGTCTCTGAGTATACTATATAATACTAATATATAGGACTAGCAACATTCTAAGCCGGCGAAAAATCAAACGCGGACACGAGCTTTGGAAACCGACTTGCATCGGAACCAGAAATCAGGCAATGTAGCGTTATTAAACACACCAGCAACGAATGGATAAATGGATTGAAAAAGCTAAGTGGGACAAATAAGCGAAAAAAGACGTTAGCCAATTCAAGCTTTCAATTTATCTCGGTCATTTAGCAAACATAAACCGTTAAAAAACGTTAATAGTATAAACACTATGCCAACGCTGCACCGTTCGACAGGTATTGATATTGATTTATAATTGACATAAATATTTAAGAGTGATGTGTTTTCCACGCAGACAATTTTTTTATTTTCGAACCGGTGAATTCGGAGATAAATGACTAAATTTCACCAACAATACGAGTAAAGAAAATGAGTAAAGGTACAGTTAAGTGGTTCAACCCCGATAAAGGTTTTGGCTTTATTACACCAGAAGATGGAAGTAAAGATCTTTTTGTTCATCACTCAGAAATTCAAAGTGGTGGTGGTTTTGCGACATTAAATGATGGTCAAGCAGTAGAATTTGAAGTTGGGCAAGGTCAAAAAGGACCTTGTGCAAATAAGGTTGTTCCACTTTAGCATTAAACACATAACAATTTAGGATAGGTCGCGCGCAGCCGCGACCTATCCTAAATTGGACAAGCCCAAATCTAGGTGTTTATTAGAAAAAGCACCTACATATTCACTGCATCTGCCGGTGCAACAAACTCAAACCCTAAATTTCCAGCAACGTTTTCACAAGTCACCACACCTTTGTGAACATTCAATCCATTCATTAGATGACGATCTTTCTCTAAAGCGACTTTATACCCGTTATCGGCAATGCTAATAATATAGGGTAGGGTGGCGTTGTTCAGTGCGAAAGTGGAAGTACGAGGAACCGCTCCAGGCATGTTGGCTACACAATAGTGAACCACATCGTCAACGATATAAGTTGGATCGGCGTGAGTGGTCGCGTGAGATGTAGCAAAACAGCCGCCTTGATCGATAGCAACATCGACTACTGCTGCGCCAGGTTTCATTTGCTTGATCATCTCCTCGGTGACTAGTTTTGGAGCCGCAGCTCCCGGGATCAAAACACCACCGACAACCAGATCAGCTGATAAAACGTGATTGTCTAAGGCATCTTTACTGGAAAAAACTGTTTGTAACTGCGCGCCAAACTGAGCATCGAGTCGTCTCAATACATCAATTGAACGATCTAAGATCATCACGTTTGCACCCATACCAATCGCCATTTGTGCCGCATTTGATCCCACAACACCGCCACCAATAATGACAACCTTCGCTGGAGAAACACCTGGTACTCCGCCTAAAAGCATGCCACGACCGGATTTTGATTTCTCTAAGCATTGAGCGCCTGCTTGAATCGACATTCTTCCTGCGACTTCGGACATTGGCGCTAAAAGAGGTAAACTTCCGTTATTGGAAGTGACTGTCTCATATGCGATACACACGGCTTTGCTTTTGATTAGATCTTTGGTTTGCGGAAGATCCGGGGCAAGGTGCAAATAAGTAAACAGAACTTGATCTTCTCTTAACATTGCGCGTTCTTCGGTTAGCGGCTCTTTTACTTTGACAATCATCTCAGCTTCAGCGAATATTTCGCTTGCTGTATTTCTAATTTCTGCGCCTACACTGATGTAATCTTGATCACTAAAACCGATACCACAACCGGCATTTTTTTCGACAATAACTTGATGTCTGTGGCTGACAAGCTCTCGCACACTGGCGGGAACCATCCCGACTCGGTACTCATGGTTTTTTATTTCTTTGGGTACACCAATCAACATGTCCGTTTCTCCGGGATATTTAATCTTAGAAAAATCAGTTGGATCACGAAAGTCTGCGCAACCCCTTGGCGCACCTAGAAAAGCGATGAAAACGCCATTCACCAATCAGGTGATCACGGCTTCCCTCACTTTCCTATGCACACCAATAGCTTACACATCTTTTTCGCGCCCAACTGATTTTTCCAGGTTAGTTCGTAATTATGATAGTTTGGTCTGATATTTTCGGCTAGTATACGCCTAGATTGTTAGGATAACTTGCTTATATACTGACTAATACGATATTATGTTCTGCTAAAGCCTCTTTTATTGAAGTTTTATATTGTGTCAAGGGTGCCTAATAGTGGAGATTGTGCGTGCTAATATCAATTAAAGAGTTGGACAGGATTGACCGTTCGATCTTGCGGGAGTTGCAGGTTGATGGGCGATTACCCAATATTGAGTTATCCCGGCGGGTAGGGCTGAGCGCAACTCCTTGTCTTGAACGCGTCAAGCGCTTGGAAAATGACGGCTATATAAAAGGTTACGAAGCAGTTTTGGCTCCAACAAAATTACAAGCAGCGTTGCTGGTTTTCGTGGAAATCCGGTTAAATCATACTTCTCCTGATGTTTTTAAAGAGTTTAAAAAGGCTGTTATTGAATTGCCTCAAGTGTTAGAGTGTCACCTTGTGTCAGGCGATTTTGACTACCTTGTTAAAGCTCGTGTCGCCGATATGGTCGCTTATCGAACCCTTCTTGGAGAGACTTTATTGACCTTGCCCGGGGTGAGCGGTTCGCGAACTTACGTGGTTATGGAAGAGGTCAAAGAAAGCCGTGTTTTACCCATCCCAGTTTGAATAATAGAATGAATAATAAAGAAAACAATAAACCAGTATCAGATATTTTAATGGTTCGTCTAAAAGAAGGCGGGTTTATCCTTCTTGTAGCAGTAGCCTGTTTTTTGATGATTTCATTGTGGAGCTTTTCACCGGATGATCCGGGTTGGACTGTTGCCAATAATGCCTCAGATGTGCAAAATGCCAGTGGGCGTGCTGGGGCATGGTTTGCCAGTCGATTTTTACACCTTTTTGGCTATCTTGCCTTTTTATTTCCTTTGATGATTATTTATTCAGGTTATTTGTTATTTAGAGAGCGTAAGAACACCCTGCCGAACAGTATGACTTTTTGGTCATTTCGGTTATTTGGTCTTCTGTTTACTTTGTTGCTGGGTTCGGCAATTTCATCGTTGCACTTTATTGAGCCAACTGATGCCAATTCTTACATGGCCGGTGGGATTTTGGGCGACAAAATTGGGAGCCTGTTGGTCGGTTGGTTCAATCCCACAGGGGCAACTTTATTATTACTCGCGGCATTTTTCGCATCTTTGACTCTATTCACTGGTATTTCCTGGTTTCAGTTAATGGACTGGATCGGCAAGGTTACTTTGCAGGGCATTGCATGGGTTGGAACTAAATATCGCGATATGCTTGACCGTTACAAAGACAAAAAAGCGAAACAGGAAGTTGTTCAAAAAAGAGAAGCAGTTTTTCAACAAAAAAGAGACGAAATTGAGCGACGTAAACCAGTCAAAATTGAAAAAGAAATCAAGCGAATTGAACCGAGTTTACGTGCTGAAAAAGAGCGCCAGAACAACTTGTTTGATGAACCGGTTGTTGGTGAGCTGCCGCAGGTTCGCTTGTTGGACGATCCTGAAATATCGACTCATACTTTGTCGGATGAAACTCTTGAGGCAATGTCTCGTTTAGTCGAATTAAAGCTGGCAGATTTTGGCGTACAGGCTGAAGTCGTTGCTGTTCATCCTGGACCGGTGATCACTCGTTTTGAAATGGACTTAGCCGCAGGTATCAAAGTTGCAAAAATTACAGGACTAGCCAAGGACATGGCAAGAGCTATGTCGACCAGTAGCGTGAGGGTAGTAGAAATTATTCCTGGTAAGCCTTACATTGGAATTGAAGTTCCCAATGAGAACAGGGAAATGGTGCGTTTAAAAGAAGTGATAGCCAGTAAAGCGTTTGACGCCTCTAAATCAAATTTGACCATGGCACTTGGTAAAGACATTTCCGGTGCTGCAACGGTTATTGATCTAACTAAAATGCCTCACTTACTGGTCGCAGGCACAACGGGATCCGGTAAATCAGTTGGCTTAAATGCTATGCTGGTGAGTATTTTATATAAATCATCGCCAGAAGAAGTTCGAATGATCATGATCGATCCTAAAATGCTTGAACTTTCTGTTTACGAAGGCATTCCTCATCTGCTTACGCCAGTGGTTACAGATATGAAAGAAGCCGCTAATTCATTGCGTTGGGCTGTCGCAGAGATGGAACGGCGATATAAGTTGATGTCGGCTCTTGGGGTGAGAAATTTAGCCGGCTTTAACAAAAAGATCAGGGATGCGATAAAAAAAGGAGATCCACTGAAAGATCCACTTTGGACACCGGCTGATAGTATGGATGAAGAAGCGCCGGAGCTAAATACTTTGCCAAAAATCGTGATTGTTATCGATGAGCTCGCTGACATGATGATGATTGTCGGTAAAAAAGTCGAAGAATTGATCGCTAGGATCGCACAAAAGGCTCGTGCGGCGGGAATACATTTATTATTGGCTACACAGCGACCTTCTGTTGATGTTATTACCGGTTTGATTAAAGCGAATATTCCTTCCCGGATCGCATTTCAAGTCTCCTCGAAAATTGATTCTCGAACCATACTCGATCAAATGGGTGCCGAGCAGTTACTTGGACAAGGCGATATGCTTTATCTTCCCGGCGGGACGAGTATCCCTATTCGAGTTCATGGCGCATTTGTTGATGACGATGAAGTTCATCGGGTGGTCGCCGATTGGAAAAAACGTGGTGAACCGGTTTATGAAGATTCTATTACCGCCGGAGCGCCAGATACGGATATTCCCGGTATGGGTGCACCGGTAGGTGAGAGCGGTGATGAACAGGATGAGCTTTATGATCACGCCGTACAAATAGTGACTGAAACTAGGAAAGCCTCAATATCCGGAGTTCAGCGACGCCTAAAAATTGGTTATAACCGCGCTGCCAGAATGATAGAGGCAATGGAAGCTGCAGGAATTGTGACCGAAATGCAGTCCAATGGTTCACGAGAGGTTTTAGCTCCCCCGGCACCACCTGGTTAAACAACCAAAGCAAATTATTTACTGTTTGTTAGCTTTACCTTTTGGCACCTAATCGATACGATGGTTAGGCACTCTCTTATAATGGGTTTTATTTTAATATGAACATAAAAATATCGTTGACCACTTGTGTCTTTTTGGCTTTTTCAGTTTTCGCGGCTGAGCAAACGTCCGAAACAGTCGTTGTTCGGGAAGTGAACGATGATGCGAAACGCCTGTCAGGTATACTCTCAGACACGTTGACTTACCAGGCGAATTTTGAACAAAGCGTTTATCGAGAAAATAGCGACCAGGCGGATGTCACGGTCGGACAGTTTTTGATCCAACGACCTAATCATTTTAAGTGGAAGACTAACGAGCCATTTGAGCAATCTATCATTGGCGATGGCGACAATCTGTGGACTTACGATCCTGAACTTGAACAAGTGACTATTCAAAATCAACAATCCGTTCTGGCTGATTCGCCTTTGTTACTTTTGACTAGTTCGATTGAATCTTTGGTAGAAGCTTTTGAAATTGAACAACTTAAAAATTTAGAAAAAGAAAATCAACAGCTTTTTGCATTATCGCCCCGGCAAAATAGTTTGTTTGAGAGTGTGCATATTCTAATTGAAGACCGGAAAATTAAAGAGTTTTTTCTGATCGATACTCTTGGTGGGAGAACTGGCGTTCAATTTAGTGATATTAAGCTTAATCAAAAAATGGATGTCAGTGAATTTATCTTTGCCGCACCGGAAGGGATCGATATTATTGATTCTCGCGAAGTGACGATTGATTAAGTCTTGCATGCTCACTCTAAACTTTAGTTAAATAAGATCCTTTAAAGTAACAATGAATTAAACTAGTCGAATCAGACAAATGACAGACCTTTTTTCCCAAAACAATCCTACTTCAAATACAGTTAATGATGTAACAGCAGTCTTGCATCAGCCACTTGCGGCTCGAATGCGCCCGCAAACGTTGCAGGATTATGCCGGACAAAAACATCTGTTTGAGCCAGGAAAACCTTTGTACCAAGCGATATCAAATGGACGCCCGCATTCGATGTTGCTTTGGGGACCACCAGGCACCGGTAAAACAACGTTAGCACGGATCATTGCCAATCGTTGTGACTGCCATTTTATCGCCATTTCAGCCGTCCTTGGAAGTGTTAAAGATATTCGAAAAGCGGTTGAAGAGGCTAAATTGCATCGTCAACTCGGTAAACAAACATTACTTTTTGTCGATGAGGTGCATCGGTTCAATAAATCTCAGCAAGATGCTTTTTTGCCTTATGTGGAGGACGGTACTTTTGTTTTTATCGGAGCGACCACTGAAAATCCCTCTTTTGAGGTTAATAATGCTTTGTTGTCGCGGGCAAAAACGTATGTTTTAAAATCATTGGAAAAAGGTGATTTAGGTGAGGTGCTTGAAAGAGTCATTAATCGGGAAAATCAACGTTTAGAAAATGAGAAAATACAACTAAAAAAAGATGCCAAAGAGCTTTTGGTTTCCTTTGCAGATGGTGATGCCAGGCGACTGCTCAACCTGTTTGAAATGGCTTTGGAGTTAGTCGAGCTAGATGATAAAAATCTTCGCATTATCGACGCAAACATAGTTAAACCATTATTAAGCGATAATACTAGGCGATTTGATAACAAAGGTGAGGCTTTTTACGATCAAATTTCGGCGCTACATAAATCGGTGAGAGGCTCTGATCCCGATGCGTCTTTGTATTGGTTTTGCCGGATGATGGATGGCGGATGTGATCCGCTTTATATAGCTCGTAGGGTTGTTCGTATGGCAAGCGAAGATATAGGTAACGCCGACCCGAGAGCGCTACAAATTGCGACCAACGCGTGGGATGTGCAACAGCGATTAGGCAGCCCAGAGGGCGAGCTTGCCATAGCTCAAGCAATCATTTATTTAGCGGTCGCTGCGAAGAGTAATGCGGTATATACCGCTTTTAACCAATGTATGAGAGATATAAAAGCAGAGGAAAGTTTTGATGTTCCGCTGCATTTGAGAAATGCACCGACTAAGTTAATGAAATCATTAGACTATGGCACTGAATATCGATACGATCACGACGAGCAAGATGGCTATGCCGCTGGGCAGACTTATTTTCCTGATAAGAAAAGAAATAGACATTATTATCATCCTGTAGATCGAGGGATGGAAAAACAAATTAAAGAAAAGCTTGCCTACTTACAAAACAAAACAAAACAAAGCAAAACTTGATAGTTAAATTGAATCTGCCAATGATAGAACCTTTGCTCACAAAAATAATGCCGACATTAATCGTTGCCTTTGGTGGTGCACTCGGTGCAAGTGGACGGTTTTGGGTGAGAGAGTTATTGCCTGGCATTACTGGCAGTGAATTTCCGTTTAGCACGGTTTTGGTTAATGTCACGGGCTGTTTTTTATCGGGCTTGGTATATATGTGGCTTGAGGCAAGTGACTCAGTGTGGTCGAGTGAAAAACTGCTGTTTTTTTTCGTGGGTTTTTTGGGGGCATTCACGACATTTTCAGCTTTTGCATTAGATAGCTTTTTATTGTTTCAACAACAACAAATGTTTAAGTTAGCCATCAATATTGCTGGAAATTGCTTGTTATGTCTTTTTAGTGTTTTTGTGGGAGCGATGGTCGGTGCTAGAATAGCCTCTGTTTGATATAACTGATCATCAGTGACAATCAGATCTTAATAATTAAAATATTTCGGATAAATATAAATAATGATAGACCCTAAACTTTTTAGAAATGATCTCGATATGGTTATCGCCAATCTGGCTCGTCGAGGCGTCCAATTTGATAAGCAGACTTATTTGGACTTAGAAGAACAAAGAAAAGAACTGCAAGTTAAAACTCAATCATTGCAAAACGATCGTAAGATACGCTCAAAATCCATCGGCAAAGCAAAAGCGGCGGGTGAGGATGTTCAACTTTTGCTGGACGAAGTCGCCAATATGGGAAAGGAGTTAGATGCGGTAAAGAGTTCATTTGATAGCGTTCAAAATCAGTTGGATGAGTTGTTTCAAAGTCTGCCAAATCTGATTTCTGAAGAAGTGCCTGAAGGTAAGAGTGAAAATGATAATAGGGAAATCAGAAAGTGGGGTGTTGTGCCTAATTTTGATTTTATACCATTGGATCACACGCAATTAGGTGAAAAACTCGGTGGAATTGATTTTGCGACGTCGGCTAAATTAAGCGGTTCTCGTTTTGTTGTGATGAAGTCGGGAGTTGCTCGAATGCATCGAGCCTTGATCCAGTTGATGCTGGATACGCATACCGAAGAACATGGCTATCAGGAAACTTATGTACCCTATTTAGTGAATCCGGAATCCCTGTATGGTACTGGGCAACTGCCCAAATTTGGCGAAGATTTATTTAGCGTTCAAGGGACAACCCAAGATGGCAAACCTTTGTATATGATCCCAACAGCAGAAGTGCCATTAACTAACAGCGTGCGCGATGAAATTGTTGAAGCTCATGAGTTACCGATCAAAATGACCGCTCACACACCATGTTTTCGAAGCGAAGCCGGATCTTATGGCAAAGACGTTAAAGGTTTGATTAGGCAGCATCAATTTGAAAAAGTTGAGTTAGTGCAAATAGTTCATCCTGAGAAATCTTTTGAGGCTTTGGATGAGCTAACTTCTCATGCGGAAAAGATTTTACAACTGCTTGAATTACCGTACCGGACTATCATTTTATGTAGTGGAGACATCGGTTTCGGTGCGACTAAAACCTATGATATTGAAGTTTGGTTGCCAGCTCAAAACACTTATCGCGAAATTTCTTCTTGCAGCAATATGGGGGATTTTCAAGCGCGAAGAATGAAAGCTCGTTGGCGTAACCCTGAGACAGGAAAGCCTGAACTCGTGCATACGCTGAATGGTTCAGGTCTAGCAGTAGGTCGAACGTTAGTCGCGATTTTAGAAAATTACCAGACTGAAGATGGAAAGATCCGGGTACCAGAAGCGCTTAAGCCTTATATGAAAATAGACATGATTGGATAAAAGCAATCGACAATGCTAAGCATGATCCATGCTCAGAAAAGGCAAAAAAATCTCCTTTAAACGCTAATTTAAAAGGGAGTAACAGATTTCAAATGTAGAATTCTAAGTTTATTGTTAGCTTTTCTCGGTAACTGTTTTTGTCATTTTGATTGCCTTCGACTCCATTTCTGTCAAGAAAGCGTCCATTCCCATAGAATTTATTCTCGGTAAAAACTGGCTTTTGTAGCTTTTAGACATATTGACGCCCTCAATTGTTAAATCAATGATTTTCCAACTGCCAGTTTTGACGCTGAGCACATAATCGATAATAACGGGTGTTCCGCCAGCTTGATCCATCGAGCTTCTTACTTTCGCAAATTTACCTGTTTTTGATAAAATGGCCTCGCTGAATTTAAATGCTTGACCGTCATATAAAGCAAGTCCGCTCGCGTAATTTCCAACGACTAACTTGATAAAGCCAGAGGTAAAACGCTCTTTTTGTTGATCTGAAAGGGTATTCCAAGTTTTACTTGAGAGAGTTTTACTAGCAAATACTTCGGTGTCTATAGCAGGAAGCAAGGTTTCCTTTACCAATTTTTCTGCAAGCATGTTATCTGTTTTTAAGGTCTTTTTGTTTGCCTCGACCTTGGCAATCATATCGTTGGCAACATTTTCTAGAAAAACACTAGGGTCTTCGGCGTGTGATGAGTTTGCAAAGAAAACCAGTGCCAGTACTATGAATAATTGTTTCATTTTTCTCTCCCTAAAATCTTTTAAACACCAATATTTTTATAAGATATTGTGCGCAAACTAAATGTACTAACAGAATTCGGCATTCTACCAACAAAATCACTATTCAAAAACGGATAATTTGTAATAACCTGTAAGTTTTGTATTTTAGAATGTACTAGCTGAACGAATACTGAACTTGCTTAAGAGATATATTTCAAACGGTTGGGGGAGGTTTTATCGATGAATGTTAGATACAACGAGCGGGTTTTGGTAATCCTGCGATCTTTGTAGCTTGTTTCGCCGGACCTTCTGGAAAGAGGATTTGCAGGTATAAGCTATTGCTTTTGTCTTCATCTAATACCTTTTTGAGATACTTAACCAGCGGTCTAATCGACGGGCTGGTATTGAATTCTTCATAAAATTGACGCACGTATTTAACCACTTGCCAATGATCTTCGGTCATTTCAATGTCTTCCAACTGAGCAATAATAACTGCAATTTTTTCATTCCATTGCGAGCTATCGATGAGATAACCATTTCGGTCAGTTTGAATGTGCTTGGGTAGATTCATGGGATAAGGTGAATATTACCAACTCAGCACTTTTGAAGCTTTTAGTGATAGTCCGACAAACTCTGGGTAATCAATGATGCGAAAGTCGTTACAAAGTGCGCTGATATTTCGGGCATTGATGTGTTCGTCTATTAGGCATATCGAAATTTTTGCTGCCAAAGTTTCAAACTGGTTAGTAGAAAATTCATTTTTAAGTAAGCTGTAAACACTGTCATTTAAAAATAATAAAGAGTCGTCTTCACTGACAAGTCGAACAAATTGTTGATTAAAGTCTGAAAAGCTCAGTTGATTTTGAATAAGGTGAAGTTGCTGCATTAGAACGTCACCAAGTTATCAGCATTTAAATTAAGATTATTGAGTTCTTTAGTCGACACAAGCTGAATGGTCGGTAATAAGTTGTCCATTGTTAAACGACTATTTTCGAGCGATTCTTTTTCAAGAAATATGTTATCGATATCGTAAAACTCCAAGCCCTTTAAAATATCAATCTGGTTTTTGTCTTTTAAAATGGAAGCTGATTGATTAGCGATCAGGTTATTGATCCCTGCATCAACAAAGATTAGATTAACCTGCTGATCAAACGCCGCACAAACCAACCCTAAATCAATCGCTTCTTTAAAATCAGCGCCGTTTAGTGAAGTACTACGGATCATTATGTTGGTCGTTACCATTTGCTGCTCTGTTATTTAAAATGCACTAGTTTCACGTTTGGATCACTCATCGCTGCGGCAAGTTGACCTAAGCCGCTAATCTTGAAGCTGGGGTGCAGGTTGAAGCTGTTAAGTCCTCGCTGTTTAGCTTCGTGCTCATCAATAATACCTCGTCGAAAACTCGCAGCCACACAAGTTTGTAAATCTAAGTCATGTGATCTAGACAAGTGCTGCCATTGCTCCCTAATTTGAGGTTCATCTGATGGCGGGTTGTAAAACTCATTAGCCACTAAAACAGCGTCTTGATAAAAAAATACCGAACGGATGGATATATTCTGTTGAATTAACTCTTGAATAAATCGCATAGACGTCAGGTGAGATTGAGTTTTAAGCGGAGAGGCGCTAACTAAGATAGTAAATTCTTGAGTCATGTTTTTAAATGAACAATGAGAGCTGTTTAACATTAGTGACTGACATTGTCTTTTAACGGGCGACCTAAATCAAGAGCGGGGCATTTATTCATCGTAAATAGTTAATTTTAAGCTATATTTCAACTGGTCTGATATGTATTGACTAGTTGACTCCCATAATCCGCAAGCAATTGTTTGGATACCAAGTAATAAAAAAAGCCCGTATTTCACGGGCTTTTTTATGTTGATGCTAAATGTTATGTTAATCGTCACCACTAAAAAAGGCTAATAGTCTTAACAGATGCATAAACAAAATGTAAATGTTCATGTACATACTAACGGTTGCCAGAATGTAATTCGTTTGTTCACCGCGAATGATTGTACTGGTGTCATACAAGATAAAGCCTGACATTAAAATGACAAAGAAGGCAGAAAACGCAATCGATAGTCCAGAGATATACCAACCAAAGAAATAATTGCCTGCAAAATAGAGAATACTACCTAAAACACCAACCATTAAACCGGTAAAGAGTATGCCGCGCATAAAGCTAAAGTCTTTTTTCGATTTTAGAACATAAGCAGAAAGCGCAAAAAAGATTAATCCGGTTCCTGCTAACGCTTGTACCACGATTTCAGAGCCAAATGCGGAACTGTAATAATTGACGATTGGACCTGCATAAAAGCCTAAAAATCCGGTAAATGCAAAGGCAACCACTATCCCCATAACGCTATCGGCTGTTTTGCTTAGAACAAAACTAAGTCCAAAAATCACACCTAGATATAACCACGGGCTAATAAAACCAACGTTCATTGCGATAGCTGTTGCAGCCATCGCTGCACTCCACAACAAAGTTACAGATAATAATAAATAGGTATTCTTTAGTACCTTATTAATCTCTATCGACTGACCGCGTGCTGCTTCAAAGACGGGTGCGTTCTCTCTCATTTTCAAACTCCTACAAATAAACCGAAGTGGCAATTGACGTATGCTAAGTATAATAGTGCCTAAAGCTAAAGATCCCAAGCCCAATGGTCAAGTATTTTCCATCAAAATGTAACAATAGTTGAGTAAATATCGGATTGGCTTGAAAAAAACATCAATAATTCTCCAATTTATTCTTTTATCTACAAAAAGATTACTGTAATATGCGCGCTCTTGGAGAGATGGCAGAGTGGTCGAATGCACCGGTCTTGAAAACCGGCATGGGTTTGTAGCCCATCTAGGGTTCAAATCCCTATCTCTCCGCCAAGTACGAAAGCCCGCTTATTTAGCGGGTTTTTTTATGCCTGATGCTTTAATCGACTTGATTCGTGTTAAATTCCAATATTCTCCATTTAATGCGGGTCGGAAATGTCAATTTATGTCGAAAATTGAATTTAGCAAAGAAGAAAAAGAAATCATCGTAAAGAAAATTCGCTTTTATTTTGACCAAGAACTTGAGCAAGATTTGGGTCAATTTGATGCGGAGTTTTTGCTTGATTTTTTCTCGGCGGAGGTTGGGGGGTATTATTACAATCGCGGGTTGTATGATGCGCAGGCTTATTTGGAGAAGCAGGTTGAGACTATTTCTGAGGATCTTTATCAGTTGGAGAAAAATACGGATTTTGAACGGTGAGTTCTTTAAAGGCGTTTCGTAGTGTTTCGCAGCGCTGCGCTCTGACTGCGAGTTACTTTTTCAAGAGCTAAAAAGTAACCAAAAAGCTCTTTCCGTTGAGTCTAGCTAGTTTGGATTATTTTGTTAGGGCATTTTTATAAAAACATTCCTTATTTTTTGACAACGCCTCATCGGGCGAAAAAAACTCGCTACGCTCAGACAGGTTTTTCGCTTAATCCGATGAATCATGATTTTATTAACCCGCTAGAAGCCACTCGGGCGGGATTTTGCTTGAAAGAGAATATAAAATAATTGGGTGAAACGGATCTTTGAAAACAAGCATCAACAAGTGACTTACGATTTCAAACAACACTAGGAATGCAGGCGCAAAAAAGCTATTTCATCTAAAGTACCAACTCAATCGCGGTGCCCAGTGCCAACGTCTACGACCTTTTTGCCTTCTTTTGTGGTCGTTTACAAAAGAAGGTCGCAGTCAGAGCAAAGCGCTGCGAAACGATTGTAAAAAATAAAACCGATTAAGCGCCACATACAAGTGGTAACTCAGATTGCCCAAAGCCCCTCTCAAAATCCCCTATCAAATCCCCAATATTCTCAATCCCCACAGAAACCCTCAACAAATTCTGAGTAATACCAGCAATTTCCTGCTCAGGCAAAGAAACAGCCGCATGAGTCATAGTCGACGGATGACAAATCAAACTCTCAACCCCGCCTAAAGACTCGGCTAATGAAAAAATCTTCAAACCAGACAAAAATAATTTTACCGATTCAACATCACCTTTAATTTTAAAGGAAATCATCGCTCCAAAACCTGATTGCTGCTTTTTTGCAATCTCATGCCCCGGATGACCGACTAGTCCCGGATAATAAACATGCTCTACTTGAGGATGCGAAACTAGATAGTCGACCAGTTGACTCGCATTTTCTGCATGTCTTTGTAATCTGACATCCAAGGTACGCAAGCCGCGCAAAGTCAAAAAACTATCAAATGCCGCTCCGGTTATACCGGTGCAATTAGCCCACCATTTTAAATCTTCAAAAACTTGCTTATCTTTTGCGATAACCGCGCCGCCGACTACATCGCTATGTCCGTTGATGTATTTTGTAGTTGAATGAACCACAAAATCAGCGCCAAGTAGTAGCGGCTTTTGGAAGATAGGAGACAAAAACGTATTATCGACTGCGACTAAAGCATCGTGTTGTTTTGCTTGTGTTGATATTTTTTCTATATCGACCACTCGTAGCAGTGGATTGCTCGGCGTTTCTATCCAAACAAGTTTAGGTTTTTTTTCAAGGGCTTCGGTCAACGCTTGTTCGTCGGTTTGATCGACAAAATCTAGCGTGATTAATCCTTTTTCAGCATAAGATTTGAACAGTCTAAATGTGCCTCCGTAGCAATCATGCGGCGCTAAGACTCTTTCGCCGCCTTTAAGCAATTGCAGAACTGCAAATATTGCCGACATTCCGCTTGATGTAATAATACCATCGTAACCACATTCCAAATCCGCTAGCGCTTGACCGAGCAATTGTCTGGTTGGATTGCCTGAACGTGAATAGTCGAATTCTCGTTTGTCATCGAATCCTGCAAAGCTATAGTTGCTAGATAAATACAGAGGAGGAGTGATCGCTCCGTATTGTGTGTCAGTTTCTATACCTGCACGCACCGCTATGGTTTCGGTTGAAGGTTGTTGATTAAACTCTTGATTATATGGGCGTTGATTGAAAGACATTATTAATACTCCAGTCTTGATTTGAAAAGTTGGGCTAATTGGTCGAACTCTTTTAAAAAGCCATCATGACCGACGCTGCTTTTAAGCTCTGAGAATGTTGCGTTTTGACCAATATTGGAAGCTAAATTCTTTACTTGTTCAATTGGCGCGATTAAATCGTTTTGAATGCCGACACACAAACAATCAGTCGATATTTTTTGCGGATCGATTTTGTGCAAGTCAACGGATAACGATAAATTAATAAAGCGTTTAGCGCTAAAATGGCTAGCAAATTTATCAGCTTGTAATTTTAAGTAATCGGTGATTGGAAAGGTGGCTGATTTTTGCTTGTCACAAATTTGATTTTTAAATCGAGATTCCAATTCCGCCTCACCTCTATAACCTAACATGGCAAGCGAGCGGGCGAGAGCCAGTCCTTGTTTCTCTTGATTGTTTTGTATTGCAAAAGCAAGGATCTGCCGTTGCAATGAGCGAAACGCGGTGTTTTTTGCGCTACTTAGTTCTGTGCAACCAATAGCGATCAATTGATCTAATTTATTAGGAAATTTTTGCGCGAATGCTAATCCGACCATGCCGCCGTAAGAGGCTCCAATCAAACAAGCGAGTTTTGAAATTTTGAGGTGTTTTAGTACTCTATCAAGAATAGTTGCTTGATCAAATGTTGATATTTTGAGTGAGTCATCCTTTGCGTTTAACCATTGGGAAGACTGTCCATCGAGGTAATCAATGGACACCACGCAATATTGTTCTAAATCGATTGCTTTGCCGTAGCCGACTAACTTATCCCACCAACCGTCAACATAAGTGCCTTGAATATCCGTGTTAGCAACATATTGATTGGCTGAAATTCCGCCTAATACTGCTATTGCAGGTTTGCTTAAATCACCGTAAAGACTGTAAGACACGTTTGTTGAACTGATTTGATCACCAAAGGTTAAATCCATAGTCTCAGCAATTTTCAATGAGTTCGATACGCACTTGGACAGATGACTTGTCGGTTGTCGCTCTAGCGGTAACTGTTTTAAGGCTGTGCTCATTTCAAACTCTTCATACAAACTTTGATTAGACGTTTAGATGGCTAAAGTATAGGCGGTATTATATCGCTGTCAAGATGTTTGGATGGCTAAACTAGTGTAGAATCGGCAAATCAGAATAAAAATGAGGTAGAGATGAATGAAAGATTGGAACGGTGAATACATAAACCCGTATGTTGAGCACGGCGATAAAAAAGAGAACGTTAAAAAAATCACAGTATCTATTCCTTTTTCTGTGCTCAAAATTTTGACCGATGAAAGAACTCGCCGCCAAGTCGCAAACCTACGCCACGCAACCAATAGCGAGCTTTTGTGTGAGGCTTTTTTGCATGCTTATACAGGGCAGCCTTTGCCTAAGGATGAGGATTTGAGTAAAACTAAAGCAGAGAGTTGAAGCACTGATTTGTTGTAAATAGGGTTTGAAGTTTTGTCTTGATTGGATTTGTTTTTATATAACTTTTAAGTCTGTCGGATATGATGAGTTTGGGGAATGTTTGTTTTGCAGATCTCGCATTGAGAATGTTTTGGAAGATCGTTTCAATGACTAAATTTGTGTTGTCTATCGAAATAGTGGAATTAATTCGATTTGTATCATTGATTGCTGTTTCCGATATACTGTTTATTGGCTTTGGAAGTCTCCTAATATCTTAAAGGAGACATTGTACAAACCCTCCGGTATAAGTGAAGCGTGAGGGAGGTTTAACTATTTTCACTCCAAATTTTGATAAAACACATACTCATACAATTAGCATCTATTAAGTGAATGTTGCATACTACGCTTTGAGTTATCTATAACTCTTTGATTTCATATGTTAATTTCATTTTGAGACCGAACAATATTCAACGTAAAAAAAAGTAATAACGCTTGCAAAAATGACGCGTGTCTTTAAACTGTTGATTTTAAACCATTAAAAATTCTTGCTCAGTCATCCATCCCATTACTTGTGGTTTACTGAACAGAATAAGCTGTTAGCTTACAAAAATGACAGAATTGAGTGGAAAAACAAAAGAACGGATCAGCGCACTATTTCCCAGTAAGCAAAGGAAAGAGGTAGAAGATCTATTAATAATTGAGTGTGGTGAAAATATTCCTTTTTGTGAAAGTAAAGACAAATACAAAATGGAGAGAATAAGGTTTGCGGCTCTGAAACTTAGCGAAGGTAGCATGGATAAATTAATTATTGCTATTGAACTGGCACAAAAAGATTGGCGTGATTTATTAATGAATGCAGAGTTTGGTAAAGATCTTGAGGCACACAATAAATGGCAGCCGTAAACAAACAAAAGCTAACAATAAAATTAACGCAGACAGGCTGCCACGGTGTTTTTTTGTGCTCAAAGAGCCTGGCACAAAAAAACACCGCTCTGCCTGCTGGTTATTTAAGCGTTATACGAAGGAGGCATATGAAATTTATATTTAATACACTTACAATATTTCTAATCATGCTATTAATCTCTTGCACGTCAGAACAAGACAGTGAGGTAAGTAATAGTTATGTTAGCTCTAACGAATACATAGCTTCACTAGAACCACGAAAAACCCTATTCATATTAAGCTGGAAAACAACACAAAAAACCACTACATGGAAAACATTAATAAAAAAACTAGGGAAAAGTGAAGCGAAAAACAAAGTGGGTAAAGAAATTCATAAGAACTTAGATAAATACCTTGTTGAATGGACAGCGAATATGGAAAATTCATATTTTGAATATTTCAGCAAGCAAGAACTATCTCTATTACATCACGATGAAAAATTCAAAACCTTAGCAGAAACAAAAAAGAAAGTAACACAAGTCGGTTTAAGCATGAAATCCAAGTCAACTAAACTTATTGAGTTATTAACAACTGAGTCATTAACAAGTGTTTATAAAAGCATATAAAAATGGATAACGAGACAGGGGTCTAGTTTATCCCACTGTTAACTTAAAAAAGGTGTCGAGTGTGAGAAAAGTAAGTTTAGTTTTTATTTTTATGTGCTTCTCTTCAATAGCACTTGCTCAGAAATCCTTTGAAGAGTGTGGTAAGCTCTGGAAAATGACTAGTGAAATGGCGAAGTGCCAGATGGAAGCCAATGAAACTAAAGTGCAAGTAATCTCAGAAATCATTAAAACCATAGAGTCGACTTTTAAAGAACAAAGTCAAATCAATGCGGTACTTTCTACCCAAAAATATTGGGAGGACTATGTTGAACATGAGTGTAAATCTAGAATGATTCCAGGTGCTTCAGGCTCATCTAATGCAGCTTATTACCACGACTGCAGGCATCGCAAGCTGGAGAATAGAATCAAAGAGTTAAAGCATTACCATGACTGTAACGATAATGGATGTCCTGAACGCATTGTGCATAAAAAAAGTTAACAAGTGTACCAAGCCCATGAGCGCAACGTTAAGTGAGCAAGGAAGACATGGATAAAGTACTATTTCGTGGTATTGAATTAAGTTGGGATGACTACTACTGGCTCGGTGAGTCCTGTCAACCTTCTGAAATAGAAATCCACATTAATTCAAAAGACGAACAGCCTCAGTCACCGCATAATTTGCAAATTCATGCTTGGGATGAGTTCCTAAATAATTATGACTCTATTCTTTCATCCATCCTCAATGAGATCCTTAAGTATTATATTCGTATGCGTCCAAGGTATCTAGAAGCGGGATCTGAGTGGGTAGAAAACATGCCAGAGATTAATAACACTAAAGAAATAGAAAAAATAATCACGCTTAATTATATAACCATCAATTGGCCATACGATGAAATGCGAGTTCAAATTGGTCTGTCTTATTCCTGTACTTGGGAGCGTGAACATGGTCTTGGAGTAGTGTTAGAAAACAATATCGTTAAAGAAGTTGGAGGTGCAGATTGCGCAATAATATAAATCACCTAACCAGAAAATTAACGCCGACGTATTTGTCGGCAGCCGCAAATGTGTTCCGCTTCGCTCCACTTAACACATTTGCATCTGCCAACAAAACGCGGGTTATTTAAACGTTGAATGTCTGCAATTGACCGAAAGCTGAAATGAACCAAAATACCGAAGAAATTAATTACAACAAAACTGGATTGGAAATTTAAATGAGTGACCTTAAAAAGGAAAACACAAAAAGGTACGATAAATTGGTGGTTGATTTCAGTCAAACACCAGCGAGTGGAAAGATAGCCATTGTAAAGAATTTCCCTGGATTATTTGCTGAAATGAATGAGGTTGAGTTAAGAGCAATGGCTCAAGAACTGAGTATGGCTGCTGATAAACTACACAATTTGAACGGATAAAACTAAACTTTGAAACAAAATCACCACAAGAGAACACATGATAGTTTTAACTTATGAGTTACCTCCTGAACTTGAATTCTTTCAGAGGGGATTTAGTCTTTCCGAGCGTCATGAGCATGATGAAGGAATAATTTCGTATATCTATCTTTATGAGAATGAAAGGCAGCTTATAGTCTCTTTTGAGCACCACTCCATAAATGTTAAAATTCTGGATGGTGATCTTGTTACTCTCTCACTATCCCAAGAGAATATAGAAAACGTTGCTTTTCAGGCTTGGGGAGATGAACAGATTATTAGAGTATATTTAAATGATTCCTTTAATGACGTTAAAATATTTTATAAGCCAACAGCGAGAGTGATATTTCATGATGAATAATCATAAGAAAACGTACCAAGCGACCTCGTTCCTCGGTGCGTGTACTTGGCGTTTAATGTCCGCAAATGATCCAGGCTGTGTGAAAACAAAACTGGGCGAATATTTGCGGAAGTTTTCGTTCGAAAATACGCCTGAGATTAAATGTGGTAGGGGATTTAACTCTGATTTTTTTAAATATTCACGTAGCGACGCGTTCTAAATTTAAAAGGTTACGTTTTCACACAGCCTGGACCGAATGCAGACTTTTTTATAAAAGTTCTCCAATGACCGTATATTGAACTATAGAGTCATCAGCTATTGAATACCAAAAGTAAGGTGACTCGTGATAGACCAAACAACTACGATAAACTAAAAGACGCATAGATGCTGATAGTATCATATGATACTATCATGATATGAGACCACCAAATACAATTACCAACAAATGCCTTAATTTATCTTTAGAAATTGCGACAATTCTGGGACATTTAGAAGGCGTTCGCTCTAAAGCTCCACAACCTGAATTGCGCAAACAAAATCGTATTAGGACAATTCAAGGTTCGTTATCCATTGAGGGGAATACACTTACTATTCCTCAGATCACTGCCATTTTGGAAAACAAACGAGTAATTGGATCTCAAAACGATATCCTCGAAGTTGTGAATGCCATAGAAACCTATGAGCACATTTCCAGTTACAAGTTTGGAAATGTAAAATCAATGTTAAAAGCTCATAAATACTTGCTGAACGGACTTATTGAAGAAGCTGGTTGCTTCCGAAAAGGTGGCGTGGGTATCTTAAAAAATAAAGAGTTCTCGCACCTAGCTCCACCAGCTTCTAGAGTACCTTTGTTAATGGATAATCTTTTTAGCTATCTGAAAACAGAAAAAGATACCCATCCTTTAATTAAGTCCTGCGTTTTTCATTATGAATTGATGTTTATACATCCTTTCTTTAATGGGAATGGTCGAATAGGTCGATTATGGCAAACGGTGATATTAATGAAATATCAGCCCATATTTGAGTTCTTACCTATCGAATCGTTGATCAAAGAAAAGCAAAAAGCATATTACAAAGTTCTAGAAGAGTGTGATTCTTGTGATGATTCAACGGCTTTTATTGAGTTTCTATTAAACTTAATATTAATTTCGTTGAAAGAATTTAAAATTGATGTGGTTGTTGAAAATCAAACGGCAGAATCTAGATTAGAGTTGGCAAAAAAACAATTTGGCAAAAATAACTTTTCTAGGAAGGCATATATGTTATTTCATAAAACCATTTCTTCTGCTACCGCGAGCAGAGACCTAAAATCGGGAGTTGATTTAGAGATCTTATTGAAACAGGGTGAAAAATCTAGAACGGAATATAGATTTAATCATCTAGACGGATGATGGGTATGATATCCGTTTTTGGTGGACAACTTCTTTCATAGATAATCTAAGGATTGACCGACAACGACAACTTTGTTCTAAATTTAATCGGTTTATTCCTCATAGTTTTACTTGTATCCAAATCAAACCAATGATACATTTGCCCATATAGATGGCTAAACATCCAAAATTATCAACTTAGTCGGCAGATTTTTACTACACTCTATAGAACCGGTTTCAAATTAGAAAACACTTATCAAAGTAGAAAACACCCATCAACAAGTAAATAACAGCCAATCATAAGTAGCTCAAGATGAATAATACAACTCAAGCATTAAAACAACGTCTTAAGCAGAGCATTCTGCTGTTAGACGGTGCGACTGGAACCATGCTGCAATCTCACAAACTTGAAGAGTCAGATTTTCGAGGTGAGCGATTCGCTGATTGGGTTTGTGACGTTAAAGGCAATAATGATTTATTGTGTCTTACTCAGCCGCAAATTATTGAGTCTGTTCATCGTGCTTATTTAGAAGTCGGCTCAGATATCATCGAAACCAACACCTTTAATGCTACCCGCATTGCGATGGCTGATTATCAAATGGAATCGCTGAGTGCTGAAATTAATTTTCAAGCCGCAAAAATCGCCAAAAAGATCGCGACTGAATTTTCGACGCCAGAAAAGCCGCGTTTTGTCGCTGGCGTTTTAGGACCAACCAACAAAACCTGCGGTTTGTCTCCAGATGTAAATGATCCCGCATACCGAGCAATCACTTTTGCGCAAATGCAAGAGGCTTATTATGAATCCACGCAAGCATTAGTCGAGGGTGGGGCGGACATTATTCTAATCGAGACAGTGTTCGATACACTTAATGCAAAAGCGGCAGTTTTTGCAGTTGAAAGTTATTTTGAAGATAGCGGAAAGGTTTTACCTGTGATGATCTCTGGTACAATTACCGATGCTTCCGGCAGAACATTAACAGGACAAACAACCGCTGCTTTTTACAATTCACTCAAACACGCAAGACCGATTAGTTTTGGATTAAATTGTGCGCTTGGCGCAAAAGAATTACGCCCCTACATAGCAGAGTTATCTTCAATCGCCGATTGTTATATTTCTGCTCATCCCAATGCAGGTTTGCCAAACGAATTCGGCGGTTATGATGAAGCGCCAGATGATATGAAAAATGAATTACTCGAATGGGCGCAAGCAGGATTATTAAATATTGTTGGCGGTTGTTGCGGGACTGGACCCGAACATATTAAAGTTTTAAATGAAGTGGTTGAAAATTGTAAACCTCGTTCGTTAGTAAAAATAAAGTCCGCAACTCATCTTTCAGGTTTAGAAAGTTTAGCAATCGATAACGAAAGCCTATTTATAAACGTGGGCGAAAGAACCAATGTAACAGGTTCTGCAAAATTTTTAAGATTGATTAAAGAAGATGACTTTACCACAGCTCTTGATGTCGCAAGGGAACAGGTTGAAAATGGCGCGTCTATTATCGATATCAATATGGATGAAGGCATGCTAGATTCAGTTGCGAGCATGCGCCGTTTTCTTAATTTAATTGCTGCCGAGCCTGATATTTCTAAAGTTCCCATCATGCTTGACTCGTCAAAATGGCAAGTAATCGAAGCGGGCTTGCAATGTATCCAGGGTAAGGGAATTGTTAATTCGATATCACTCAAAGAAGGTGAGTCAGAATTTATTAGAACCGCTACATTGGCTAATCGATATGGCGCAGCGGTTATCGTTATGGCATTCGATGAACAGGGGCAGGCTGATACTTATCAACGGAAAATTGAAATTTGCCAAAGAGCCTACGACATTTTGGTTAAGAAAATAAAATTCAGTCCTGACGATATTATTTTTGATCCCAACATTTTTGCAATCGCCACAGGAATAGAAGAACACAACAATTATGCTGTTGATTTTATTGAAGCGACCCAGTGGATAAAAGCTAATCTTCCAGGAGCGCTAGTTTCCGGTGGCGTTTCCAATGTGTCTTTTTCTTTTAGGGGAAATAATAAAGTTAGAGAGGCGATCCATTCTGTATTCTTGTATCACGCGATTAACGCAGGGATGGATATGGGGATCGTTAATGCTGGACAACTCGAAATTTATTCTGAGATCGACCCTGAGCTTAAATCAGCTGTGGAAGATATTGTATTGAATAAAAATCGTGATGCGACTGAACGTTTGGTTGATATCGCTGAAAAATACATTGGAATTGCTAGTGAAAACAATCAAGAAAAACAACTCGCTTGGCGAGAAAAAAATGTACATCAAAGAATTCAACATTCACTAGTTAAAGGTATTACTCATTTTATTGAAGAAGACATCGAAGAAGCACGATTAGGATATGCTAAATCCTTAGAGGTAATTGAGGAGCCACTGATGGATGGCATGAATGTGGTGGGTGATTTATTTGGTGCGGGAAAAATGTTTTTACCGCAAGTAGTTAAGTCTGCGCGAGTAATGAAAAAAGCGGTTGCTTATTTAGAACCGTTTATGGATAAGGAGAAACTAGAGAGTGGTCAACGATTAATCTCGAAAGGGAAGGTGTTATTAGCTACTGTCAAAGGGGATGTTCACGACATCGGGAAAAATATTGTTGCCGTCGTTTTGCAATGTAATGGTTATGATGTTATCGACCTTGGGGTAATGGTGGGTTGCGATAAAATCATAAAAACGGCAATAGAAGAAAAATGTGATTTAATTGGACTATCGGGATTGATCACTCCTTCGCTCGATGAAATGGTCACTGTTGCCAAAGAAATGAAACGAGTCGGTTTAGATCTACCTCTCTTAATTGGAGGTGCAACCACATCTAAGATTCATACCGCAGTAAAAATTGAACCAGAATATAATTATTCAACAATTTATATTACTGACGCTTCCAGAATTGTTAATGCGTCGCGAAAATTATTGAGTCCTGAACATAAGTCTGAGTATGTTCAAAGTGTGAAAGAAGAATATGAATCTCTGAGAATAAAGCGAAATGAAAGAGAAGTTAAGAAAATACAAACAAGCCTGTACCAGGCACGTCAATATAAACCGAAAATTGACTGGAACAATTATCGACCCACTAAACCAAGTTTTATAGGCTCTAAAATTTTTGATGATTTTCCGTTACCACAATTAGTAGAGCGGGTAGATTGGACGCCTTTTTTTAAGAGTTGGGGGCTTGCAGGACGATATCCAAAAATATTAAAAGATAGCGTCGTCGGCGAAGAGGCGAATAAACTTTTTGCTGATGCCAAAATAATGTTAAAAAAAATCATTTCGCAAAAATGGTTAACTGCCAGAGCTGTTGTTGGTTTTTTCCCTGCGAACAGTGTTGAAGATGACGTCGAGATCTATACTGACGCAAGTCGAAAATCGACCTTACAAAAGCTCTATTTTTTGCGGCAACAAAAACAAACTCGTGAGGGAAAAGCTAATTACTCTTTAAGCGATTTTATTAGCCCTAAAGACACCAAGATTGAAGATTACATAGGGGGTTTCGCGTTAACTGTCGGCATAGGTGTTGATGAAAAAGTAGCCGACTTTGAATCGCAAGGTGACGATTACTCCGCCATTTTGTTAAAAGCACTGGCTGATCGACTTGCGGAAGCGTTTGCTGAAAGAATGCACGAAATCGTTCGCAAGGAATTATGGGGGTACGCTCGTTCTGAAGAATTGTCTAACGAGGAGCTGATCTCGGAAAAATATCGAGGAATTCGACCAGCTCCCGGATATCCCGCTTGCCCTGACCATACTGAAAAGGCAACTCTTTGGGAATTACTTAAACCAGACCACACTATCGGTTTGAATATCACAGAAAATTTTGCCATGTATCCAACGGCGGCAGTTTCAGGTTGGTATTTTTCACATCCTCAATCTCAGTATTTCGGTATTGGTCGGATCAGTTCAGAGCAGCTTGAAGAGTATACTATCCGCAAAGGTTGGGATATTGCTGAAGCTCGTAAGTGGTTGGCACCCAATTTAAGTTAGTTTTTTCTAAAGTATGCAAGTGTCATTTTTCTTAAGTTGTCTTCAATATAGCCAATTAAGTCTACTGGTTGGCAATTTGAGCATGCCGAATACGATAAACTGGTTTAAAATTATAATTGGCTTTTATGGAGGATGCCGATGAGCGCAACTAATATTTCGACCATCCATGGTCGAGGGAATACAGGACTGACTAAACTGGAATCTAATCGGCTGATTGAAATTCAGCGAGATATTTTGGAACTGATTGTTACTAGCAGTGATTATCAACACGCTATGGATGCACTTTGTTATGCTGCCGAAATGAGCGTTGCGGATGCACTAAGTAGCATCATGATTTTCAATGAATCAGGGACTGCATTAACCGTTCGGGCAGGTCCAAACCTGTCAGCGGAAGCAAAACAGCAATTATCGGGTTTAGTTCCAGGGCAAAACTCCGGGTCATGCGGAACGGCGGTGTTCGCAAATACTCCCCAATTTGTCAGTGACACTTCATCGGATGAGCGTTGGAGGGAATATCGGGATCTTGCTAGAGATTTAAATATTCATGCCTGTTGGTCGATGCCAATTGTTAACAAAAAAAGTGAAGTAGTCGGTACGTTTGCACTTTCAAGTTTTGAAAAACGTAAGCCGGATAAATTTCAACAAAACCTGATGCAAACGAGCGCTTATCTCGTTAGTCTTGTTTTACAGAGAGAATTGGACGATCAAACACTCCAAAAAGCTGCCCATTATGATCATTTAACAAAGTTATCTAATCGGTTTTTATTTAATATAAATTTAGAACATGCGATGGCCAGAGCTAATCGCAGCAAATCATCATTAGCGCTTTTTTATATCGATTTAGACGAATTTAAACAAATAAATGATGAGTTCGGACATAATATAGGTGATGAAGTATTAAAAGAGGCCGCTTTGCGTATGTCTTGTCAAGTGCGACGGGAAGACTCATTAGCGAGGGTTGGCGGTGACGAATTTATACTACTGGTTGAAAATCAAGCGGATCAAACCGAGCTTAAAGTAATAGCCAATAAGGTTATGCAAGCCTTTGTTGAAAATATCATAATCGGAAATATCAGTCTTAAATTATCAGCAAGTATAGGCATAAGTATTTATCCCAAAAATAGTATGACACCTAATCAGTTGATTTCCTGTGCTGACAAGGCGATGTATATCGCAAAAGCAAGTAAGAAAGACAAAATTCAGTTTTTTGCCAATTGCGACTAGTATTAACACGCCTATCTATTTATCGCATCAATCAATATTGATGTTCAGAGATAAATGATTTAGCATTCGCCATTAGATAAATTGGTCAGTGATTTTCTTTTGAAACAACTACTATGTGGCATCGTGTTTTTATCGTTGGCGGGATGCTCATCAGTTCCTTTTTCCAGCCTGCTAAAAATGACAAATCTGGATAAAGAAGATATCCTAGCGATTGATCCTAAAGAAGTGAGAGTTCGTTTATCTATTTCTGATCCGGCTGAATTACAAACTAGGAATGTTCGTTTAGCACTAAAGTTTGATCACTATGACGGTAGTCAATCCGAGTATCAATATCTTCTAGAAATCATTGATGTTAAAGTTAAGGATGCGATTTCGAGCTGGTTTTCATCAGCACCATTAAAACATGTTTATCAATTCAAACTTGCGGCGTTATCTCAGTTAGAATTTAATAAGTATCAATTGAACTATACTAAACATGGCAAACCGAAGCGTTATCATTGGTCTGTTTATTATTATTTGAAACCCATGCGAAAAAAAATTAAAGCTCCTATTCACAAAAACAATGGACAAAAAAAAATAAGTGAACTCAATATTGATATGGAGTTAAAAATATCCAAAAGTGATGATTACTTCTATTTGTTAAAAAATGCACCAATCGAAATAAACTAGAGTTAGGATTAGTCAAAATGATCAAATATTCCGTTTCATTCGAACATGCAAATCAACATTTAATCGATGTTTGTATGATGGTCGACCACTCCCTCAATAAAGGTCAAGAATTCTGGTTGCCTGATTGGATACCTGGCAGTTATATGATCCGGGATTTTTCACGTAATATTGTTACTTTGAAAGCACAACAAGAGCAAGACTCAGTGACGCTTTTAAAAATAGATAAATCTACCTGGGTACTTCAGCAAGATGTGCAAAAAATTTCGGTTCGTTATCAAATTTATGCATGGGATTTGTCCGTACGTTCAGCTCATTTTGACGATCAGCATTGCTTTTTTAATGGAACAAGTGCTTTTATTTCTTTACGAGGAAAAGAACAACTAACTCATCAGGTCGAGATCATTGCTTCATCAGATCCAAAAATGGGTGGTTGGAAAGTGGCGACGTCTATGCCGAAAATCAATGTGAATCACAAAGGTTTTGGGATCTATCAGAGCGATGATTATGCAGAACTTATTGATCATCCATTTGAGATTGCGGACTTTGTTGAAACGAGTTTCATGGTTGACAAAGTGGAGCATAGAATCATCTTTGTTGAAGCGCCAGACAATATTGATCTTGACCGGATTGCAAAAGATGTGCAAATAATTTGTCAGTATGAATGCGCTTTTTTTGGAGATGAAAAACCACCGTTTTCCCAATATTTGTTTATGATATTGGTTCTAAAACAAGGTTTTGGAGGTTTGGAGCATTTGTCATCAACTGCACTACATTGTAGTCATGATGATTTACCCATTATTGGTGAAGATCAGATTAAAAAAACAACTGACTATCAAAAATTTCTTTCACTGTGTTGTCACGAATATTTTCATTGCTGGAACGTGAAAAGGATCAAGCCAGCTAGATTTAAAGATTATAGTCTTCAGCAAGAGATACATACGGAACTGTTATGGTTTTTTGAAGGAATAACCTCTTACTATGATGAACTGGTTTTAGTCAGAGCGGGTCTTATTACTCCAGAAAATTATTTAGATATGCTGGCAAAAAATATTACTCGGTACATGCGAGCTAGTGGTAGATTAAAACAAACAATAACTGAATCTAGTTTTGATGCTTGGACCAAGTTTTATAAACAAGATGAAAACGCAGCTAATGCTATTGTTAGCTATTATGTTAAGGGTGGTTTGGTTGCTTTTTGTTTTGATTTTGAAATAAAAAAGTTAACGAATGGTAGTAAAAATCTGGATGATTTGATGAGACTTGTTTGGGAGCAATATGGTAGAAAACAGATCGGTGTTGGAGAAAAAGATATCCGGAAGTTGGCTGAGTCATTAGTAGGAAGATCTATGCAGGATTTTTTCGATTTTATATTATATTCAACTGACGAACTGGATTTGCAAACACTTTTTAATCAACTAGGGATCAATTATCAATTACTACCAGAGTCAAAAGAAATGGATAAAGGGGGATATACTCCATCAGAAGTACTAAGAAAACCAGTATGCTCACTCGGCATTAATCATAAATCGAGCGCTGGAGGTATCAACGTGATCAGCGTTTTTGATGGCGGTTGCGGTTCGATTGCCGGACTTTCTAACGGCGATGTGATTATTGCGGTGGATGGGTTCAAAATTGATTCTGAAGAACTCGATAAAAAAATTGCAAGATATCCTATAGGAAGTGAAATAAAAATTAGTTTTTTTAGACGAGACAAGCTATATCAACGTCAGGTTATTTTAAAACCAACTGAAGCAAATACTTGTTATCTAAATTTTATATCAACGACTTATAGTGAAGCCTTTAATAGTTGGATCAATCCAAAAAAATGATAATTGTAAAACTCGGAGTTAAGAATGGAAATAGTTTCCTTTAATATCAATAGCCTTAGAGCGAGACCTCATCAACTTGAAGCGGTCATTGAATCCCATCAACCGGATGTTATCGCACTTCAAGAAACAAAAGTGCATGATGATGATTTCCCACACGAGATGATCGAGAAAACCGGTTATCACGTTATCTATCATGGTCAAAAAGGTCACTACGGTGTAGCAACTTTATCTAAATCTGAACCAGTTTCATTTGAAAAAGGATTTCCAGGTGATACGGATGAATCACAAAAAAGAGTTATCATTACTGAGCATAAAGGTGAAAGTGAAAACTTATTTGTATTTAATGGTTATTTCCCTCAAGGCGATTCAGTTGATCATCCGACTAAATTTCCAGCGAAAGAAAAATTCTATGCGGATCTTGATGACTATTTAGATTCTGAAAGAATGAAAGATAATTGGATAGTTACAGGGGATTTTAATATTTCTCATCGGGATGAAGATATTGGTATTGGTGATAAAAATGCTAAAAGGTGGCTCAAGACAGGAAAATGTAGTTTTCAACCAATTGAAAGAGAGTGGTTGGCAAAAATTATAGATAAAGGTTTTCAAGACACGTTTAGGAAATTTTACCCTGAAGTCACTGATCGATTTAGCTGGTTTGATTATCGCAGTAAAGGATTTGTCGATGATCCTAAAAGAGGGCTGAGAATTGATTTAGTTTTAGCAACCAAAAAACTCTATCAATCTTGTACGGCGGCAGGTATTGATTATGATATTCGCGGCATGGAAAAACCATCAGATCATTGTCCTATTTGGGCGGAGTTTAATATTTGATGTTTTATTTTTAATGTGTGAAAAATAGGCTTAACTATTCCCTCTTAAATCAATCTCAAAAAGAGATTTGATTTTCTTGTTTGACAGGCGTATAAACTTAACTTAAGCAATAGAACGGATATGTTGTACTGCATTACAGGGAATGGGAATGTTGTTTCCTCCTGATAACCTATCAAAAAACTGCAATTTAATTACAATATTTAGCTTGGTTGATTTTAGTAATGATGGATCAATTTTTAGCTGAGTATGCTCGTGTGTCTGAGTAATTTGTAAGGCACTTTCAGCTGGTTTATCTAGGTTCAAGACATAAAAGGAGTTTAACGATGAAAAATCAACCATTTGAATTTCAACACCAAGATATTGTTAAAGGTTCAGAAGATGGTGATGTAGGCTGTTTACAAGAAATTCTTCAGTCTTTTGGATATATTAGTAATAAGTATTCAGCAGGTCATGTTTGCTCACGAACCCTCAGAGGAATTAAACGTTTTCAACGTTTTTTCAATTTAAAAGTAGACGGTGTTGTTGGCTCAATAACCAAAGAGTTACTGCTACGTAAACGTTGTGGTGTAGCAGATTTTAACTCCAATATCAATTCGACCAGCGGCGAGTTTGTATTACGTGGATGTCAATACAATAAACGACGGCTGACTTATGCCTTCGTCAACAACTCAAACGATCTTCAAGGCGACAGAGAGCACAGCATAGTACGGCAAGCATTTGATGCATGGCAAGATGTTTGCGGACTCACGTTTGAGGAAGTTGATCTCAATGAAAGTCCGGATTTTAATATCGCGTGGCGTTCAGGTAATCATGCCGATGGCAGCGTTTTTGATGGACCGAGTAATACACTTGCGCATGCGTTTTTTCCGCCGCCTTGTGGTGGTCCAAATTCGGGAACAATGCATTTTGATGAAGCTGAAACGTGGGTAGAGGCAGGCGGCGATAATGGTATTGTACTTTTACAAGTCGCCATTCATGAAATTGGACATTTGCTTGGCTTAAGTCATTCAGACGATGAAAACGCTATAATGTACCCTTATTACAGTGCTGACCGAGTTAACTTGACTCAAGATGATATTAGTGGGATCCGTGAATTATATGGACTCGCTACACCTCATGTAAAAACATTGGTGATTGGCGCGGACGATTCAAATAGTTTGATGCAAGCGCATGATAAAGATGTTTATGAATTTGAGATTCCCCAAAGTTATTCTGTTTTAATCGATGGACCAGATGATGCAGATTTTGACCTTTATTTACGCAAGAATGAACCCCCAACAACTGAGGAGTATGACTATGTTGGTTATAGCTCATCAGCCGATGAAAAAATTAATTTTACCGCAGTTTCTGGTGAAAAATATTATGCGATGGTGAGGAGTTATAGTGGGAGTGGGGATTATAGGATTAGGTTGGTGGCTGGGGGATAGGGGATTTAGAACTGAATATATTCATGAACCAACCGACAAAGAGTATTTGTTTTTACATCACAGCGCCGGTTGGAATAACTCTTACAAAACGGTAGATGGTTGGGCAAAAGATGATCGCCGAACGTGGTTCAATTGGTGTTCGTGATGGATTAGTTGCAGAAATAAAAAAGGACGGTGTAAAAGCCTTTGAGTTTAATCAGGACGCATATGATGGAATAATTAAGGGGATGTGGACGCATACGAATACTCATTCGATCTCTTCCCTCAACCTAACCTGATGGATATGTTAACTGAACTGTAACGCAAAAAAACAGACATGAAAATTAATATAATTGGTGAGTCTTCCGAACTTAATCAGTTTTCTTCGCTTTGACGCTATAATTTGTGGATACTTCATTCGTATTTTTCTGTATACATAAACATGAATATAGTCTAATCTTAGTAAAAATCAATGAATTAGCTCAGCATACAGAGTTCCAAAATCAGTTCAAATAATCTCATCTATAAACATTACTAACTAACACCTACATCTAGCTCAATATGGGCTATTGTTATTCAGTTTGTGAGATTAATTTTAGTCAACAATCTATACTTATATACAATGCTGAACTCATCGTAACTAAAAACTAGTCATATTATGCAAATTAATCTCCAAAATGTCATAGAAGCCCTTAATAAAATTATATTAGGCAAACCTGCCCAAATTAAACTGGCAATTGTTTGTCTCTTGGCGAAAGGGCATTTACTCATAGAAGATCTGCCGGGAATGGGTAAAACCACGCTTGCTCACGCATTAGCCAAGGTCTTAGGTTTAGATTTTCAGCGAATTCAGTTTACGAGTGATCTGCTTCCCGGAGATATTATTGGTTCGGCGATCTATCAGAGAAGTGATGAAAGTTTTAAGTTTCATAAAGGACCGATTTTTACTCAGGTAATTTTAGCGGATGAGGTAAATCGAGCTACCCCTAAATCTCAGAGTGCATTGCTGGAAGCAATGGAAGAATATCAGGTTACAGTGGACGGAGTAAGCCGTAAATTACCCAGCCCATTTTTTGTTATCGCGACTCAAAATCCTTTTCATCAAATTGGCACATACCCTTTGCCTGAATCACAGCTTGATCGGTTTTTAATCAGAATTTCACTTGGTTATCCCGCAAGAAAAGTTGAAAGATTATTATTTAGCGGAAAAGATTCTAGAGAATTGATTGATAAATTAGAACCAGTGTTAGATGCACCTTCGCTAATTTCAATGCAAAATTCTGTAAATAGTGTCAGTGTGAGCGATGCTCTATATGAATATTTGCAAGATCTGGTCGCCGCGACCAGAGATAGCAATCAATGGTCTCATGGTTTGTCTCCAAGAGGTGGTTTGTCGCTGTTAAAGGCAGCCAAAGCGTGGGCTTTGCTAGAAAATAGAGATTATGTGATTCCTGAAGATATTCAGTCGGTTTGGATGGCAGTCGCTGAGCATCGTTTGGTAAGCCAGTCGGGTTCGGTTGCGACGTTGGAAAATCCGGTATCCGGCATTTTAAAAGTAACCGCGATCCCTCGATAATAGTAGCGATCGTGAGTCAATCTTTCCTCAGCAAGAAGATAAATAAGTTGTTTGGTAGTCGAATGATTATTGCTGACACCGTTAAGTTACGGCAAAAATCAACTTATATACTCCCCACTAAAGCGGGTTTTTTGATGGTCGCGATCATTATTTTAATGATGGTTGCCGCGACTAACTATCAAAATAATTTGGCATTTTTATTGACGTTTTTGATCTTAAGTATTGGGTTAGTCAGTATTCTTTTTACCTTTAAAAACCTTCAAGGGCTTATTTTTAAACTAGCTACGGTTGAAAGTGTTTTTTCAGGTGAAACTTTACAAGTTAATATTCATCTGGCAAGTCAATCCAAACAAAATCATTTTACAGTTGGTACAGGATTTTCAAAGGTAGCAATTTATTTTATTGATGTTATCGAAGGCGCGGAAAATCGAGTGGTTATTCCGATACAAACCAGTCAACGTGGCTGGTTTGAATTACCACGGATCATGGCGACGAGCAGTTTTCCATTTGGACTGCTTAAAGTTTGGACTTGGTTTCGATTTGCATCACCTGTTTTAATTTACCCCAAGCCGATTGAGCCGCCAATTAAAGGCGATAAAGGTCGCTCTGAAGAGCATGAAGGGGCGACAAAAAATACGGGTAATGATGACTTATACGGACTAAAAACTTATCAGCCCGGCGAGCCACTCTCGCGGATTGACTGGAAGGCGCTTGCCAGAGAAAGGGGATTGTTTAGTAAGGAATTTGTGGCATATCAAAGTCAGGACTTAGTTTTCGATTGGGATGATTTTCCGTCAACTGAAAAAGAGTTGCGATTAAGTTATCTTTGTTATCTGGTTGTTGAAGCGAGCAAAGCCAATTACGATTTTTCACTTGGTTTGCCCGAAAGTAAAATTGCCAAAAATAGCGGTAATACCCACAAGCAAAGGTGTCTAGAGGCGCTTGCGTTATATGGTGTTGAGGGTTGATGCTTATGTCCCTCAAACAAATTTCACTAGATGATTACAATCAACGAAAAATTGATCTGCTCCCCATTTTAATTGCGCAACAACTGGTGTTGTTTCCTCTTTATTTTTTTATTCCTATTTGGATCACTGTGCTCAACTTGGTGGTTGTTTTGATGGTCTATTTTAGTCACGTTAAACAAATGTTTACAATCCATCCATTGATAAAAAATGCAGTGACTTTACTTGCAGCTGCCGGAGTGATGTATTTTTTTCAAAAATTAACTGGGCGTGATGCTGGCGTTGCGTTGATTGCCGCTATGTATGGACTGAAAATTATCGAAATAAAGTCACAGAGAGATGTTTATGTCTTGATGTTGTTAGGTTTCTTTTTGCTGACCGGCGGTTTTTTGCTTAATCAGTCACCGTGGATTGCAATCTACCAATTTATACCGGTAGCTGCAATATTAAACGCGTTGATTTCGATCCACTCATTATCGAGTTTTAATTCTAATTTTAACGCCGATATTAAGATGGACACGGGCGAAAAAATGCAACATATTCTTCAGACTTCACTTCAATCAACCGTAAAGCAACTGATAAAGTATTTATTATTGGCTATTCCACTGATGATCGTGCTGTTTGTGTTTTTTCCTCGCTTAGCCGGACCCATTTGGAAAATGCCGGGAGGTGAGGGTGCCTCAACAGGTATATCGGACAGCATGAGTCCGGGAGCGATTAGTAATTTACAGTTATTTGATAAAGTCGCTTTCAGGGTTAAATTTTATGATAAAACACCAATCGGCTCGGAGATGTATTGGCGAACTTTGGTATTAGATAATTTCGATGGTTTCACGTGGACTCGCGAGACAAAAGCGAAAGAACAAGGAATTCAGACGTTTGTTGAATCAAATCGTTCTGATACTGCCACAAGTGAATATAGAGATCTTCCGGATTTTTATCGATACGATATGTCGTTAGAACAAACTCAGCAGCAATGGTTAACTTTTCTTGACCGACCGATAGATATCCCCAAACGCGCGACATTATATTCTGATTATTCGGTACAGATTGATCACCGTCTTGTTGATCGAACTCGTTATCGTGCAGAATCACTGACCAAATTAGTTTTAAATCAACGACTTTTACCTCAAGAAAGGCAAAAAAATACCAGGATACCTAATGATGGGAATCCTCGTTCAGTTACTTGGGCAAAGCAGCAACGTCAATTGTACCCAACGGATCGCGATTTTGTATTGGCTCTGCTTTCCAAAATTAATCAACAAGAATATTTTTACACTTTATTACCACCGCTCATGGAGGAAGATACGATTGACAGTTTTTGGTTTGATCACCAAAAAGGCTTCTGTGAACATTATGCAGGGGCGTTTGTGTTTATTGCTCGTGCCGCTGGTATACCTGCCAGGGTGGTGATTGGTTATCAAGGCGCGGAAAAAAACCCGTTGTCAGATTATTGGATTGTTCGATACGCTAATGCTCATGCATGGACAGAAATTTGGCTTGAAAATGAAGGATGGGTAAGAGTTGATCCAACCTCTGCGATTGCACCGCACCGGATCGAAGAACAGTTACAACAAGACTATAGCCAGCGAGATAGTCTATTTGGCGATTTTGGATTTGAAGCAGTGGATCTGGATGATATTGGCTGGATGAAACGATTTGAATATTGGATGGATCAGGCTAGCAGTGGTTGGAATGATTGGATATTGGATTATAACCAAAACACCCAACAAAGGGTTTTTGAAGGTTTGGGGCTTGAAAGGCTGACAGGGCAACAGATTGGCGTATTAATGGTAGCTATTTTGGCTGCATTTTTGACCCTGATTAGTTTTCGCTGGGTGAAAGACAAACAATATTTAGATCCTATTCAAACTAGTTTTCAAATTTTGCATAACAAGTTATCTAGGTTTGGGATCGATTTATCTGCTAATAAGGGAGTTAATGAGCTAATACAAGATATACAAAATTTGAATACTGATCTGCCGAGCATTGAGCAAAATTCTCAAGCACAATTGCTCAGAGTATTAAAATATTATGCTCATTTACGTTATCAGCGAGCTGAAATTACCCAAAAACAACAAAATCACTTTCGCAAACAAGTAAAGCAACTTAAAATCCGACCTCAATAAAAATGATTCAATCAATGTCGTTCTCGATTGTCGAGCGGATCAGCTGTCCATTTGTATAAAAGAGTACAGGCTATGCATCAGTTGTTAGCTCCAATCTATGAATTTTTAGCTTGTGAAACCCCCCAGAAATGGGTCGAAGTTGCTTTGCATAATCAGCAAATAATGCTGGTTGATCATTGTAACTGTGAAAAAAAAGCAGCTAATACCGCTATTAGTCTAATTTTTAAATATACCAAAAGGCATTCACTCTTAATGAAAATGTCGAAGCTTGCTCGCGAAGAATTACGCCATTTTGAGCAAGTTTTGCAAATTATGAAGCGAAGAAAAATTGAGTATATTGAACTATCTGCATCACGTTATGCATCCAGATTATTTAAACACTCTCGCAAACAAGAGCCTGAGGCGCTAGTTGATCGGTTAATCGTTGGCGCATACATTGAAGCTCGATCATGTGAACGATTCGCAAAAATAGCGCCTTTACTTGATGATGAACTGCAGAAGTTTTATCTGTCATTATTGAAGTCTGAATCCCGTCATTTTTCTGATTACTTACAATTGGCGGCGGATTATTCGAACGAAGATATTGACGATAGAGTCAAACATTTTGCAGAGGTTGAAGCTAATTTAATTACATCAAAAGATAAAGAGTTTCGATTTCATAGTGGTATTCCTTATTGATTCTTATTGAAAACAGTGTCTCTTGGTTAAATCGAAAATGTTTTGATGCTTTTATAGCTATTGAACCTTATGATATGGTTTGTGTCATATTGTGTGCGCGTAATTTCACTTGAATTGAGACTATTCAATTAGAACAAGTGGTAATAGAAGGGACTTTTGCTTGAGTTGTCCGTTGACCACAAGTAATATAGCGCGTTTCTGATATATCGTACATCGTTGGCTTTGGTCTCGATTAAAATTTTAAATACTGAGTAACTGAATGACATCTAATAATCGGCTATTTAACGGCAGTATAGTCGCACTTGTCACCCCAATGAAAGATGATGGTCAAATCGACTATGTGGGATTGTGTCAATTAATTGATTGGCATCTTGAGTGTGGAACAGACGGTCTAGTTATTATGGGGACGACTGGCGAGTCAGCGTTGGTTACCCAGAAAGAGCATCTTAAGGTTGTAAAAGTAGCTATCCAACATGCTAACAATAAAATTCCAATAATTGCAGGCTGTAGTTCGCCATCAACTCATGCAACAATTGAACTAGCGAAGGCGCTTAATGAATTAAAACCTGACTCGCTGTTGTGTGTGACTCCCTATTATATCAAGCCGATGCAAGAAGGATTGTATCAGTATTTTAGTCAGGTTGCCGAAGTGAGTACTTCACCGATTATTCTGTACAATGTACCTGATCGAACCGCTTGTGATTTGGAAAATGAAACAGTGATTAAATTGGCGAATAACAATAATATTGTTGGTATAAAAGACGCCGTAGCTGATATTCCTCGAGCCAGACAATTGATGGATGCGATCGGCAATGATTTTTGTTATCTCAGTGGAAATGATCACAGCGCATACGAATATATGCTAAATGGCGGCGTTGGGGTCATTACTGTTACGGGTAATATAGTGCCTAAAGAAATGAGTCAGTGGTGCAAGTTGATGTTGGATAGAGAATTTGTCAAAGCTAAAACACTTTTTGAAAGTCTTGTGCCGCTCCATAATGCGATGTTTATTGAATCCAACCCTATACCCGTTAAATGGGCATTGAACAAAATGGCAAAAATTAAAAGTGGAATTCGCTTGCCGTTAACCCAACCTTCGGTTGATGCTCGGCAAAGTATTGAAAATGCATTGTTGCAATTGAAGCTTTTATAAAAACTGGAGTAATCTTTTGAGTTTGATCAAGTTAAGTGTTTTAGGTCTTCTAACGTCGCTGCTCAGTGGTTGTGGTTATATATATGGTGATAATGGTTTGATAAAGAGCCAAAAATATGATTATGTAAATGCCAAGCAATCAAGAGAGTTAGAAGTTCCTCCGCCTTTGTCGCATAAATCTAAGGCAGATTTCACTGTTTTGCCAAATATCGGGCAAAGTGCAAAACAAGGTACCTACGGCAAGCAACTCGGTCAAGATGCGCCTATTCAGTTACTCGCTGTATTGGATAACACGCGAGTTGATCGCAAGTCACCATTGCCTACGGTGCTCATTCTTGATGAAATGTCATTTATTTGGGAAACCGTTACCGGTTTTTTAAAAGAGCACAATATCAGTGCAAGTATTCAGGATCAAGAGAACAAAGTACTTATCAGTGAATGGATGCCAATCGAAGAAGGCGGTGTTTGGTTGGGACTTGATGGCAGTGATGATATTGACCTGATCCGGGCGAAGTATAAAATTAACCTTGATAATGGCGAAATCAAAGGTGAACAAAAATTGACTGTTCAGCGAATAGTAAGTCAAATCCGCCAAGATGATGATCAAGCTTGGCAAGATGTGCCGATCAGCTGGCAAGAGTCTGCGGATATGATGAACTTAATTTTAAGTTACTATGATATGCAAATCCGCATTAAGCAAGCACATCATCAACAACAAGTGCTGGCTGGATTTAAGGTCAACTTAGGTCAGGACGCAGAAAAAAATGCGGCGCTTCTTACAACCGCTGAAGAAACGCTAGTTTGGGGAAAAATACCTAAAGTAATGCGTGAACTGGGATTCAAAATTATTGATAAAGATTTAAGACAAAAGACTTATTTCATGGAATATCATCCGCCAGAGCAAGGCTTCTTTGCTTCGTTATTTGGTAGTGAGAACGAAGTTAGGCTTCCGCTGGAAGAAGGATCTTTTCAGGTCAGTGTAGGTGAAAGTGGGGATCAAAGGAGTATCACTTTCAAAGATGGTCAAGGTACTAGCCTCGAAGCGAATATTATGGTGAAACTTTTTCCTGATTTAAGCCGTTTATTTGGTGATAGGCGTTAGTGTCTGAAAATAATCCGTTTCAGCCTAAAAACGATATTATTCAATTTTGTTCTTTGGGTTCTGGAAGCAAGGGCAATGGCACACTAATTTCGTTCGCTAATACCATCATCTTAATTGATTGTGGTTTTAGCACTAAAGAAACCTGTAAACGTCTTAGTTTACGAGGACTTCACCCCGAACAAATTTCAGCTATATTGGTGACCCACGAGCACGCAGATCATATTGCCGGTGTTTCAGGGCTTTCTAATAAATATTCCGTTCCTGTTTGGATCAACAAAGGTACTAGTTTGCATGCAAAGTGCGCGTCTATTAAAACTAGGCAAATTTTTAATAGTCATCACTCCTTTCAGCTTGGTGATTTTGAAATTTTACCCGTTACCGTCCCACACGATTCAAGAGAAGCAACTCAGTTTGTTTTAACCGCTGGCGAGCAGTCTATCGGTCTGTTGACGGATGTTGGTCACATTACCCAGCATATCATTGATTCATATTCCGTTTGTGATGCTTTATTGTTGGAGTTTAACTATGAACACGACTATTTAATGCAGGGCTCTTATCCTCTGTCACTCAAGCGACGTGTATCTGGCGATTTCGGTCATCTATCCAACCAACAAGCAATCGAAATGCTAATTCAAATTGCATCACCTAAATTACAAATGTTAGTTGCAATGCATATGAGTGAAGAAAACAATTCTGCTGAGCTTATAAAAAGCAAAATTGAGGAGTTGACAGAGCTAAGCCATGTAACTCATTTTGTTGCCGAACAATCGAAAGGATTTGAATGGTTTTCGTTATGATCCTAGTTTTGGAGCGCAAAATTTAAAGGGACTTCAAACTCAAATTGTTCTTCGCCGAGTTCTTCTGGAATAGAAGGAAACGGCTGAGCTTTCCCCACCATTTTTAGAGCGGCTCGATCGAGTGTTCGAGAGCCAGATCGTTGGGTAATTTTTTTATCAATTACAGCGCCATTTTTGTCAATCGTGACTTGAATTTTAACTTCTCCCTGCTCTTCAGCAACCAACGCTTTTTCCGGATACCACTGTATTTTTCTGATCTGGGCAACCAACTCTCGAGTATATGATCCACTATAAAGATCGACATCGAATACCAATTTTGGGGGGGTATCTAATAAGGCGACTTTTTCTTCTTTGTCTGGTTCAGATCCAGGTTCAAGTTCAGATCCAAGTCCAGAGCCAGGTTCAAGTTCAGATCCAAGTCCAGAGCCAGGTTCAAGATCAGATCTAAGTCCAGGTTCAGAGCCAAGTTCAAGTTCAGATCCAAGTCCTGGTTCTTTCTCTAGTGGCAGTTTTTTGGTGTTGGTTTTTTGTTCTGTTACAGGTTGATTTTCTTCTTGGCTGGGTTGTTCAGTCGTTATTTTCGTATTGATACTGTTATCTACTTGAAAGTCGAGGTCTGTTTTCATCGGATTGTCGATTTCTATGCTCGGTTTAACAGTTTCAAGAGCCGTTTTGGGAAGAGCGAGGTCGGCTCGAAGCTGGCTGACGATTTTATCCGTCTCTTTTTCACTTTTTGATTTCTTTGTTAGAGTGTTTTGTTTAGTCGATTTTTCATCGTTCTTTTTTGTAGCAACCTTTTTTTCAGTCTCCTTGGTTTTTTTTGGTTGTTTGGTTTGTTTTTTGGCTTGAGTTTTTTTAGGTTCACTCTTAGCTATTTCAATTGTTGGTTCTTTTTCAACAATTTTATCATCGTCAAATCGACCAGGTATTGGCTGAAGGTTCTCATATTGCGAGATTAACTTATCGTTTTCCGAGGCATTATTTTTTCCGGAAATGCCGGTTTTGAAGTTTTTTGTGGGAGGGATTGCTCCAATCCAGACTTTTAGCAATAGATTATAAAAATTTAATTTGGGGATCGTTAGAAATAATGTTCCATTAAGATATACGCTTGTTCCAGACTCGGGGTCGAAATCCAGATTCAATTCATCACCGACCTCCATTGTCCGTTTGAATATACCTGTAAATTTAACTATCTCTTCAGTCATTGGTTGCCACTCTGACTTTGGATTATTCATTGCAATCCGTTGTTTCCAGAATCGAGCCATTTTTCGACTTGAATATTTTGAAACAAATTTCAAACTCATTCTTTTGCTAATTTCTGGATTTAGTAGTTTAGAAATTTTGTTGACTTTGTCTGATGAGAAAAGCGCGCCGACATAAATGTCATTTCTTAGTTCATTATGGACGCTAATTCCAAATAGACCAAGACTATCGCCGTTAGCGATAACGCTTTCAAGCGCACTGGCGTGCTTAATGGGTAAAGTGAATAAACAGCTGACAAATATAAAGAAAATAAAATAATGAATTAAACCGTGGTTAGGGTGTTTATACATCTTTTTTGCGATTCCCTGAGAGTCAATATTACTATACGAGCCATATCTACGAGTCGTAGGGGGGTATTTATAAAACATTGGGCAACGAATTATTCTCTTCTTGTGAGTTATTCTGTTGTTATTATTATAATGCCCTAGTTGCTGGGCCATCATAAGATAAAAAGTAGCTTATTTGCAAGGGTAATAATACATAATTCGAATGATTTTGAACTAAAATAGTATACAAGGTTATCTACTGATTAGAAATAAAGCCATTTATTAACTATGTCTTTCAAATGCTTGAATTGTGGGGATATTTGCCTATTTCGTTCAGGTTCTATATGATAAGGCTGGATATTGAGCGTTTCGGCAAGGTGAGGGATTTTTTGGATAGTCGATTTGTTCGTACAAATATAGTCAATATCAGTCGAATTTGTCGAGGTAAACGAAGCGAAAGGGAGATGAATAAGGGTTATAAAAAGGCAGCGAGTTAGCATATTTGGATGGGTTGCTTACAAAGGATTGATAAATACAAACTAATGTAATAGAGGTTGCTTTCAAATGAAAAATCTAATATTCGCTTTATTAGTTGTATCCTGTGTTTTATTGGGAATATCAGTTAATGCCGCTGAGCCCATTGCTCAGAACACGATTAAAGTTTCCAAAATTCTTGACCGCCCATTGATCCCGACTGGCTACGGACTAACCAAACTCCTCAAAGAAGATTTCTATCTTGGTCGACTTTCGATTGATACTGCCGCAGTGTACCGAAGTTCTGAGGATCTTGTTTTTATTGATGCCGCTCGCAGAATGGAGTTTAAGTTTGTAACTGACAAAAAAATATCCGGTCGAACGTTTGGACGTACCCTTGCTGAAGGGATGAAGATTAATAATACAACTGAGGCGCTAAGGAATAGTATGACCAATATTAAGCGATTTATGAAATTTTTTAATCGCTCGATTAAAAAAGGCGATGTCGTTCGTTTTGACTATCATAAAAATTTCGGAACTCGTGTTTATTTAAATAAACGAATGTTGGGCGAAATTCCCTACTCGCTGGATTTCTATCGTTGTTTGCTCAATATTTGGCTTGGTGATAGACCACCTTCAGCAAAATTCAAACTTGGTGTGCTTGGTCAAAATGGTGATGAGTACGCGATAGAGTTGCAGCAACGTTACAATGCGATCTGACCCGCATTTTAAAGCCCTATAGGGCACCCTATAGTTTCTTTCAATTGCTCTGATTGATTTCCTAAATTTGGAAGATAGGTCATTAAGGTGTATCTTTCATGCTTGATTCTAATTTCAGAATCATAAATTTATCATCTAAATTAACAATGAGGAGAACAAAAATGGGCGTATTAGTCGGTCGTGAAGCACCGGATTTTACAGCAGCAGCGGTCATGGGAAATGGCGAGATTGTTGGTGAGTTTAATTTTAATAAAGCAACAGAAGGCAAAATGGCTGTTGTTTTCTTTTATCCTCTTGATTTTACTTTTGTTTGTCCTTCAGAGTTGATCGCTTTTGATCATCGTTTGAAAGATTTTACAGAGCGGGGCGTCGAAGTGATAGGCGTTTCTATTGATTCACAATTTTCTCACAATGCTTGGCGAAACACCGCGATTAATAACGGTGGTATTGGTCCGGTTGGCTACACTTTAGTTGCTGATGTGAAACATGAAATTTGCCAGGCATATGATGTTGAGCATCCGACCGATGGTGTTGCTTTCCGCGGGTCATTTTTGATTGATCAAGAAGGTCAGGTTCGCCATCAAGTGGTTAATGACTTGCCGCTTGGAAGAAACATTGACGAAATGCTGCGTATGATTGATGCACTCAAATTCCATCAAGAGCATGGTGAAGTCTGTCCAGCTGGATGGAAAGAAGGTGACAAAGGTATGGTAGACTCGCCAGATGGAGTTGCTAAGTATCTTTCTGAGGAAGCTGATAAGTTATAATTTAGCTTCAATTAAAGGCTGTTTTACGCCAACGAAGTAAAAGCCAGATTGATTCTGGCTTTTTTGTGCCTGTCCCTCATAAAGATGGAGAATAACGGTGAGAAAGTTCACATTTTATCCATTGAGCCAAAAAGTTTGCACCCATTTATGCTAGATTATAGATATCCTTATGTTAAATTGCTGGAAGTCTAACTATTTGATATAAGTTTTTAGGAGAAATACATGCAAGTAGTAAAATTTAGTCTTGTTAAAATATCTTTTATTACAGCCGTGATCTTAGGTTGTATTTTTAGCCAAATGTCTTTATTTGCCGCTGTGCCAGATGAAGTACAGGCTGTTTTTGTCAATAACACCTGTTTAGACTGTCATTCAGGAGCTAGTCCCAGTGTAGGTTTATCGCTTGATGATGCTGTCATTTCTGAAACCGAAATGGTTGATGTTTTCGCTGTATGTAATGGTGCGGTTAAAATTGTTGCTCCTGGAGACCCCGAAAATTCGGCGCTTTACCTCAAACTAGCCAGTCTAACGCCTAGTTGTGGTGGTGTTATGCCGCCAGGTGGTCCATTAATTAGCACTGCAGAATTAAATATCATTTACGATTGGATCGTTTCTATCGGACCTGCGGCGCAATTCGGTTTAATGTCGATGGCACAAGCTAATGTAACAGTACAAGAAACAGATGCGAGTGTTACTTTGACTGTTAATCGAGACTTGGGAACTACGGGAGTCGTAACCGTCGATTTTGTTGTTTCTACAGTCGGAGCTGATACTGCTGAAGATGAGACGGCAGGTTCGGCAGAAGACCCCTCTGATTATATAGCGCAACTTAATGGTTCTTTGACTTTTGCCGATGGTGAAACAAGTAAGCAAATTGTGGTCGCACTAACCGATGACCTTGTTCTTGAAAACACAGAAGTCTTTTCAGTGACTTTAAGTAATCCTCAAGGGGGAGTTGTATTAGGGGGGGCAGTTCAAACTAAAGTCAGTATTACGGATAATGAATTTGATAACCAACCCGGTACTTTCTTTATTGAGCGAGTATCTTACAGTGCGAATGAAGCTGATGGCACTATGGACGTGAGAATTATTCGCTCATTTGGCGCAGGTGGTCAGGTTACTATTGATGTTGCTAGCACTGATAGTGAAGCTTTATCCGGTGCGGATTATCAAGCGATTAATTCAACGCTAATGTTTGAAGAAGGGGAAAAAAATCAGACATTCACGATCACTATTGTTGATGATGCGATTGAAGAGCAAACAGAAACGTTTACGTTATCTTTATCTCAGCCAAGTGATGGCGAACTGTTAGGCGGGTTTCAAAATGCGACCGTTAGTATATCTGATGACGATGCGCCTAATGCTGGTGGTGGCGGTACGGGAGGAGGAACCGGTGGAACAGGAGGAACAGGAGGAACAGGAGGTGCGGTCGAACCAGAAGAAGAAGCTGAGTTTGAAGCGGCTGGTTCGGTGATTTATTTGTTATCTATTTTGTGTCTGTTTGGTTTTGTGAGACGTCGTTAGGTTATTTTCTATTTTCGATAAAGCCAGCTAGCTCAGCGCTTGCTTGGCTTTATCCATACTCAATTAGCTCTTTGACCTGCCGCTTTTATTGCGTCTTAATCACGCTGCTCGTGGTAATTGATTGATGGTCGTCTAAAATTTAGTGCGTGTGAATTGGTATTGAGACCTTTGCACGAAAGAGCAAAGTCAGATCAGAGATGTTATAATACCATTTTTCAAAAACGAATAAAATAAAATGGCTTGGAAAAATCTAAAACAACATTCATTTGCTGATAGCTTGCTAGT
>Ga0316204_10000987_pt1 | contig 87282 bp, 53 predicted proteins | sample 6monrhotite_MG_2_FD_205661 | JGI IMG/M metagenome (GOLD analysis project Ga0316204, IMG submission 205661) | Microbial mat bacterial communities from mineral coupon in-situ incubated in ocean water Damariscotta River, Maine, United States -... | ecosystem: Environmental > Aquatic > Marine >... | reverse complement strand
AATTTGGGCAAAGACCCAGAAGTGAGGCATTTAGATAATGGTAGAGCAGTGGCCAATTTTTCAATGGCTACCAGCGAAAGCTACAAAAACAAACAGGGTGAGCGTGTGACCACCACCGAATGGCATAACATTGTGCTTTGGACACCGTTAGCAGAAATAGCAGAGAAGTTCCTCAAAAAGGGCAATCAGGTGTACATAGAGGGTAAATTGACTACTCGTTCCTGGGACGATCAGGATGGTAACAAGCGCTATACTACTGAAGTAGTAGGCCGTGAAATGACGCTCCTGGGCTCCAGAGAAGATAATCAGGGTGGTGGTGCAGCTCCGGCAGCATCTACAGGTGCGACAGCGGCAAGCCCGGTTTCGGCCATTCCTGAAGACGACACGGACGATCTGCCGTTTTAATACGCATTAAAAATCCAAGATTGGAAGTTCCGACAGACGATCCCTATCCCAGTTTGGGCCTGCTGGCTCAAATCACTGAAGTATCCTTACCATTAGAATACATCCTAATCAATGCAGGTGTAATGGCACTGCTTATCCTGATGTCTGCATTGGTGTCAGGCTCTGAAGTGGCTTTTTTCTCCCTTTCTCACGAAGACCTGGAAGACTGCAAAGAAGACCCCAGTCCGGCTAACAAGGCGATTCTGAAACTGGTTGGAGACCGTAGAAGGCTCCTGGCTACCATCCTGATCATGAACAACCTGATCAATGTAGCCATTGTGACCCTGGCTACTTTCTTTACCTGGCGGCTCGTGGGTACCAAAACACCTGGTGGGGAAATCATTACCATACTGACACTGATAGTCACTTTTGTCATTCTCTTCTTCGGAGAGGTGGTGCCAAAAAACTACGCTACACAGCATAATCTCCGGTTTGCGAGAATGACAGCCCGAATGCTCATGTTCTTCCGCTGGATCTTCAAATACCTTGCGCTGTTGCTCATGAACGTGACCAGCGTAATTGAAAGAAATGTAGAGCGCAAGGGACACAACATTACGGTAGATGAGCTGAATCAGGCCCTGGAAATGACCACGGACGAAAATACCACCGAGGAGGAGAAAGGCATTCTAAAGGGCATAGTGAATTTCAGCACCCTTACGGTGAAGCAGATCATGCGGTCGCGCTTGGATATAACAGCGGTTGACGTAGAGCACGATTTTCATGAACTCATGGACAAGATCAACAAGAGTGGTTTTTCCAGGATTCCGGTTTTTAACGAGACCATCGATAAGATAGAAGGCATTCTATACATCAAAGACCTGCTGGCGCATTTAGAGAAGGAAGACGACTTTAAGTGGCAAGAGCTATTGCGTGAAGGATATTTTGTGCCCGAAAACAAAAAGGTCGATTCACTGCTCAAAGACTTCCAGGACAAGCGTGTGCACATGGCCATTGTGGTGGATGAATATGGAGGTACCTCTGGCCTCATTACCATGGAAGACATCATTGAAGAGATTGTGGGGGAAATCAATGATGAATTTGACGATGACGATATTGCCTACAACAAACTGGATGCCTCCACTTATGTATTTGAAGGCAAAACTTCGCTGAACGACCTTTGTAAGATCATAGAAGTAGACGCTACTATTTTTGATGATGTAAAAGGGGAGAGCGAATCATTGGGCGGACTCTTGCTTGAGTTGCACTCCAAACTGCCCAGGGCAGGCCAAAAGATAGAATTTGGGCCTTTCCTTTTTACGGTAGTGGCTGTAGACCAAAGAAGAATCAAGCGGGTAAGAATATTTGTAAACATGAAAGCGTTGAAAGAACTGTGATCAAACGACTGACGCTTTTCATACTGGCCTCATTCATGGGGCTTTTGTTTTTATCGGCTTGCGGTGGCGAAGAAGCCTATGTGCCCAAACCGAAAGGCTACAATCGCATCGATTTACCTGGTTTTGCCTACAAGCAATTGCCCGATACTTTTCCTTATACCTTGGTATATTCAAAGCATGCGCAGCTTTCTAAGGACACCTTTCCCATGGCTCAGCGTTTTTATACCAACATGTATTACCCCGATTTTGAAGCGGTATTGCAAATCACTTACAAAGACCTCACCAGGCCGGACATCGATTTGGATGTCCTGTTGACAGATGCTTTTGGCCTTACTATGAAACACAGCCCTAAGGCTTATCAGATTGACGAAAGCCTTATTGGTATTAAAAATGGGCAGGTGGCCAGTGTGACTGAACTTTCGGGTGAAGTTCCTACGCAATTCCAGTTCTTCACCACCGATTCTACCCGTCACTTTTTTAGAGGGGCCCTTTATTTCAATACCGCTTTGAAAAACGACTCTTTGGCCCCTGTGATCGATTACATCAAAAAAGATGTGATAGAAATGCTCAATTCGTTGGAGTGGAAATACTAGCGCAAAGCGCTAAATCACAAAAGTCAAATAACAGATTCCAAGGGTTTGGCATTAACGGAGGGATTGCCTTTCTGATTCTTGTACCAGGCATAAGAGCGAGGGTTTATTAGGAAGTTAAAGCCCACTAATTCCCTGATCAACTAATCCAAGGCAGTCAGGCATTCCAAGGATCAAAAATCAAATAACAAACGATAACCTGAAGATTCCATACTCTCTATCGACTATCGACTATGAATGAAACTCTTCATTCCTCTTTCCGTCTGATCTTCGCTTTGCTTCGGTACTGACGAAAAAGGCCGGCAAAGGCAGGCAATCTCAAAGATGGAATTGTAATACTAAGAGGAGATTACTTCGCTAACACTCGCAAATCGATTAACCTCCTGATACCTAATCAACTGATTTACTAATTATCGATCCATTCGGCAACAAAGAGGTTGGTGTCACGGGTGCCGCCATTGTTGCGGTTAGAGGAGAACACCAGGTATTTGCCATCATTAGAAAATACCGGGAAGGCATCGAAGGTCTCATCTTCAGTGATGCGGGTGAGGCCCGTACCGTCAATGTTGATCATGTAAAGGTTGAATGGAAAACCACGGGTCGCCTTGTGGTTAGAAGCGAAAATGATCTTCTCTCCGGAAGGGTGAAAGAAAGGAGCCCAGTTGGCTTGGCCCAAATCTGTGATTTTGCGCAGGTCGCTGCCATCAGCATTACACACATACAGCTCCATGTCCGTAGGCATTACCAGCCCTTCGGCCAGCAAGTCTTTATAGATTTTAATGTCCTCCTCAGTTTTTGGTCGGGAAGAACGGAAAATCAGCTTAGAACCATCTGGTGAGAAAAACGCTCCACCATCATAGCCCAGTTCGTTGGTGATTTGCTTCACATCGCTGCCGTCTATGTTCATAGTGTACAGCTCCAGATCGCCTGTGCGCATAGAGGTAAACACGATTTTATCTCCTTTAGGCGAAACCGTAGCTTCAGCATCATAGCCTTCCTCATTGGTGAGTTGAGCAATGATATTTCCATCTATGTCAGCCGTGAAAATGTCGAAACTCGGGTAAATAGGCCATACGTATTTGCCATCGGCTCTTCGCTCTGGTACAGGAGGGCAGTTCTCATCTCCCAGGTGAGTAGAGCCATAGACTATGGTTTGGTTGCCTGGCAGAAAGTACGAACAGGTTGTACGTCCCATGCCAGTACTTACCAGTTGTGGTGGGTTATTCTTCAGATCATCCTCGCGCCAATTGGTCACATAAATTTGGTCGCAGCTGGCACCCCATTCGCTATAGTCCGATTGGAAAACCAGGTGCTTGTCATCAAAGCTCCAGTAAGCTTCAGCATTGTTGCCTCCGAAAGTGAGCTGCTTGATGTTCTTCAAAAACTTACGTTCACCTTCACTCAGCAAAAGCATGTCTTGTTCAGAAACCTCTTCTTGAACTTCTTTTTTCTCTTTAGTGCTACCAGAGCATCCGAGTAGAAAAACCAATAAAAACAGGGAAACAATGCGGGAAATCATAGGAATGGACATTTTCAATGGCGCGAAGATAATGATTAATTATCTTTGGGTGAAAATGAAATGACCATGCGTAGACTCAACTTTTTTGCCCTCCTCATTTTTTCACTCAGTGCCTGTACCGATTTCACCAGCAATCGTGAAATTGAAGAGGCCTTGAAAAAAGACATCAGCTACCTGGCAGATGATAAATTAGAAGGGCGAGCCATAGGCACCGAAGGCGAAAAACTAGCGGCTGAATATATAGCTCAGGCCTTCGAGCGCATAGGTCTGACCCCTAAAGGCACCGATGGCTTTTATCAACCTTTTACAGTAAAAAAAGCTACCAATCCGCACGAACAGGCTGTCATTGGTTCTGAAGAGGGCGGTATTACCGGCCGCAATGTGGCGGGCTATATTGACAATGGAGCAGCCAACACGGTGGTAATAGGTGCACACTACGATCACCTGGGCTTTGGAGATGCCGGTTCACTGCATAGGGGAGAGCGAGCTATCCATAATGGTGCCGATGACAATGCCAGTGGAACTGCGGCTATCATCCAATTAGCTACTTTACTAAAAGAAAAGAGCGATAACTTCAACTACCTCTTTCTGGCTTTTTCTGGTGAGGAAAATGGTTTGTGGGGCTCCAATTACTTTTCAAAGAACTCTACTGTCGACCTCGCTACCGTTAATTACATGATCAATCTGGACATGGTAGGCCGATTGAATGAAGAAAGTACACTTGCTGTAAATGGCGTGGGTACCAGTCCGGCATTCACGCCAGGCCTGGAGGCTGCCAATACAGATAGCCTAAAACTGGTAACTTCTGAATCAGGCATTGGTCCATCTGACCATACCTCCTTTTACTTGCAAGATGTACCCGTGCTGCATATGTTCACCGGTCAGCATGAAGATTATCATAAGCCTAGCGATGATGCAGACAAGATCAATTATGCTGGCTTGGTAAGGGTAGTGAGGTTCATCGAACGTCTGGTAGATGAGCTGGACTCTGAAGAAAAGCTAGCCTTTACCAAAACCAAAGACAGCTCAGGCGATTCGCCAAGATTCTCAGTGTCACTGGGTGTAGTACCCGACTACCTTTTCGATGGCAAAGGCATGCGCATTGATGGAGTAACGGATGGAAAACCAGCAGAAGCCGCAGGTTTAGCCAAAGGTGACATTGTGGTGAAGCTGGGCGATTCTACAGTAGTAGACATGATGAGCTATATGAAGGCCTTGAGCAGCTTCAAGACTGGCGACCAGACCGTGGTGGAATATAAGAGAGGCGAAGAATTGAAAGCTGCCCAGGTTAAATTCTAAGACTCACTGATATTCGTAAATTGAGTCAGGAATGATTTTTATCCGAACCCTACGCGCATTTCTAAAAGACCCTCAGTATAGAAGTCTCTTGTTGGCTTCTGCTGCCATTGTGGCCATCGGTACAGTGGCCTATCATTACATAGAGGGTTGGAACTGGCTAGACTCTCTATACTTCTCTACCATCACATTAACTACCATTGGCTACGGTGATTTTGCACCGCAAACTGACCTGGGTAAAGCCTTCACCATTGTATACATAGCCATCGGTGTGGGCATGATCCTGGCTTTTATCAATACCATTTACAGCCACTTCCGCGACTTTAGAGATAAGCCCCCAAGGGATTGAATCGCTGATTTCTCACATTTTCAAAATTTATTACAAACATTGAACCTTATTTTGGAATGTTTGTTCTGTAATTACGAAATCAATATTGGAACAATCATTCTAAAACCAACAATGGGAAAACTAGAAAATAAAGTAGCCGTGATTACAGGAGGTAGTACCGGCATTGGGCTGGCCACTGCCAAAACCTTTTTACAAGAAGGAGCCAAGGTGGTAATCACCGGCCGAACCAAAGAAACGCTGGATGCTGCCGTAGCAGAAATTAGTGATGATAACCTCACCTCCATTCAGTCTGACACTTCTAAACTGGATGAAATTCAAGCCCTGGTCGATCAGGTAAAAGCACAACATGGAACAGTAGATATTCTTTTTGCTAATGCGGGCATTGCCTGGTTTGCACCAATCGATCAGGTTGACGAAGCATTCTTTGATGCACATTTCAACACCAATGTAAAAGGACTCTTTTTCACCATTCAAAAGTTCCTGCCCATTTTCAGCGATGGCGGGTCAATCGTGCTCAACGCATCGGCAGTAGTGCACAAAGGTTTTGAAAATGGCTCTGTCTATTCAGCTACTAAAGGTGCTGTAAGAAACCTGGCCAGAACTATTTCTACTGACCTTGCCCCAAGAGGCATCCGAGTAAACGTAGTGAGCCCAGGACCAATCGAGACGCCTATCTACGGCAAAATGGGCATGAGCGAAGAGCAATTGCAGGGCATGGCCGAAGGCTTTGCACAAATGGTACCGATGAAAAGATTTGGTGCCTCAGAGGAAGTGGCCAAAGCGGTATTATTCCTGGCATCCAGCGATTCGTCTTATGTTTTGGGCGAAGAGATTCTGGTAGATGGCGGTATTGCTACAATCTGATTTGGTGCCAAGGCATTGAAAGATTAAATTCAGGCAGTCGGAATGTGATTTAGCATCTTCTGACTGCCTGATCATTTAAATGGCACGGAAAAAGAACTTTGTAGAAGCCGATGTACTCGATAAGGCCCTGAGCCTGTTCTGGGAGAAGGGCTATAATGCTACTTCTGTGCAAGACCTGGTAGACCATCTTGGCATCAATCGGGCCAGTATTTACGATACCTGGGGCGATAAACATGGGCTCTACCTTGAAACCCTAAAGCGCTACCGACAACAGACCTCTTCTTATTTATTGGGTAAGCTGCGCTCAGAGCGTTCTGCCCTGGAAATTGTCAAAGACTTTCTCTTCGATGTGGTCTCAGACAGTGTGGAGGACGACATGCGCAAGGGCTGTTACATGGCTAATTCGGCTACAGAAATGGCCAATTGTGATCAAACAGTTCATACCCTGTTTTCAGACAACAGAGTGAAGATTGAAGGTGTGCTCAATGAACTGATCAAAGAAGGGCAGGAAGAGGGCGAGTTCTCAACGAAGTTTGACAGTCAATCCTACGCCCGCTTTATCTTCAATACAGCAAGCGGTTTACGCACCCTGGCTAAGGGAACGATTTCCGAAAAAGAACTCAATGGTGTTGTAGATGTAGCCCTTTCGGCCTTAGTTTGAACTTTCAAAACTGCACTAGGGTTAATAAATGGCTATGCAAAAAAAGTACGACCTGGTAATTATTGGTGGCGGGCCTATAGGCATGAATTGCGGCATTGAAGCCAAAAAAGCGGGGCTTGATTATGTCATTCTTGAAAAAGGAGTCCTGGTCAATTCGGTGTATAATTTCCCTACCAACATGACCTTCTTCTCCACCTCCCAACTGCTGGAGATAGGCGATGTGCCCTTTATAGCTCATAGTGATAAACCTACCCGAAAAGAAGCACTGGAATATTTCAGAAGGGTGCAGGACAGCTGGGATTTAAACATCCGATTATACACTCAAGTGCTTAGAATGGATGTATCGACCGATGGCCTGTACCATATTGACACAAACAAGGGCGGGTACATAGCCGGCTCGGTGGTAGTATCTACCGGCTTTTACGATACCCCTAGAAAGTTGGGCGTGCCTGGTGAGGAGTTGCCCAAAGTGAAGCACTTCTATGACGATCCGCACCCTTATGTAGACCAGAAGGTACTGGTGATTGGTGCTGCTAACTCGGCTTGTGATGTGGCTTTAGAGACTTACTATAAAGGGGCTGAGGTGACCATGGCCATTCGTGAGTCTGAGATTTATCCTAAGGTGAAATACTGGATCAGGCCCAACATAGAAAACCGCATCAAAGAGGGCTCCATCAAGGCGCATTTCAATACCCTGGTAAAAGAAATCAGAGAGTGTGAAGTGGTACTGCAAACTCCTGAAGGTGAAGTAACTGTTGAGAATGACTTCGTGCTGGCCATGACCGGCTACAAACCCAATTACCATCTCTTTGAAGCTTTGCAGCTGCCCATCAGTCACGATGAGCACAAAGCCCCAATTCATGACCCGGAAACGCTGGAAACACCACTGCCTAATGTATATGTGGCAGGCGTAATCAATGCAGGCATGCAAACCAGCAAACTCTTTATTGAGAACACCCGAGTGCATTCAGGCATGATTGTAAAGTCCATCACAGCAAAGCAGAAGGTCAGGATTTGATAATGTTCTCCTTTTGAGGAACGGGCCTTTTTACACCCAATACCATGAAGGCTGCAACCCATAATAAACCAATGTAAATAAGAGGGGTCAGTTCCGATGATTCCATTTTCCAAACGGGCAATAAAAAGTTCACAACATTTGCACTGAAGTGCACTAGCATGGCTATAAATACACTGCCACCGCTTAAAACATAGATACCACCAATGATGATGGAGGTGGCTGTGATATAAAGGAAAAAGACCGTAATGCTGAAGTAGTCGGTGGGCCAATTGCCCATCAGAAAATCCATACTATGCCAGCTGCCCCAAACCAGGCCTGTTAATAGCGAAGCCAAAAACACACCCATTTTATCTTGCAGCCTTTCCTGCAGAAATCCTCTCCAGCCAAACTCTTCGGTAAAGCCTGGAAATAAAAGTAGAAATGGAGCGCCTATGGCAAGCGTCAAAGCGTCAGGCAGCTCACTGAAGCTGGCCGCCTGCCCATCATAAAGATACCGGATGAGCAGAGACAGGCCACCCAAGGCGGCTATGCTGACCAGCGCCAGACTGTAATACTTGAGCCGGTTTTGCTTGAGAAAGCATTTGCCCCAAAGTCTTCGAACAGCTTCTTCGCCTTGCGCCAGATATACCACCAAAAAGGCCATGGCAGAAGGCAGCAAAGCAAATATGATTTTAAAGCCCTGTAGCTGCTCAGGAGCAACACCAGAAAGGCTTAATGGCCACAGTACTCCATGCACTGGAAGCAAAACCAGGGCAATGAAAAGGGCTATCGGATATTTTTGAGCCAGCGAATTCAAGCTAGCCTAATATATGACTTTCAATGGTCAGCTCAGGGCATGATGGAGCCAGGCAATGGATTGATGTTGTCAGTTGGTATAACTCAACCTGTAAACGCAGTTTTTATAATCATCCGAAATCAGTAGTGAGCCATCGGGCAATTCCATCACATCTACCGGGCGGCCCCAATACTGGTTGGTATTGGTGTTGAGCCAGCCGCTGACCAAAGTGGTGGAACGGCTTACTTGATTACCACTTAGCTCTACAAGTTTCACCTCATAACCGGTATGTCCGGCTGCGGGTGTACGATTCCAGGAGCCATGCTGTGCCACAATCAGGTTGTTACGATAATTGGCAGGAAAGGCATCTCCCAGGTAAAAACGAGCACCCAAGGGTGCAGAATGAGGCTCGAAACCAAATGATGGGCTTTCAAAATCACTGGAAGGAAAACGATCACCAAATGTAGGGTCGGCCACGCCAGCGCTGTGCCAGTAAGGGAAGCCAAAATGCATACCGGCTTCTGGTGCTACATTGAGCTCACAACTCGGTGTATTATCGCCCATTCCGTCTGCACCATTTTCAGTAAACCAAAGGTCATTGGTTTCCGGGTGCCAGTCGAAACCCACGCTGTTTCGCACTCCTTCGGCATAGATTTCGAAATTGCTACCGTCCAGGTCCATTCTGGTGATGGTAGAAAATACCTGCTCATCTTCCAGGCAGATATTGCAGGGTGCACCCACAGGTACGTACAGTTTATTATCGGGCCCAATTCCTATGAATTTCCAGCCATGGTGCTCTTCAGTGGGGAAGCCATCATAAATTACCTCAGGATTCCCTGGGTTTTCGAGCCTATTTAAAATGTCTGAAAACTTCACAATTCGGCTGATTTCCGCCACATACAAATCGCCATTGTGAAAAGCCACTCCATTAGGTGTGTTCAGACCGAGTATGCTATGCCTGGTTTCTGCCACGCCATTCAGGTCATCGTCTACCAGTATGGTGACACCTGCCTCTCGTGAACCTACAAAGATCACTTTGCCATCATCAGAGCGAGCCAGTGAACGGGCATTGCTCACATTCTCGGCAAAATAGCTGATGCTAAAGCCATTGGGTAGTGTGAGCTCATCCAGTTGGGTATTTGGCTGGGGGTTGTTGACTACAGGTGGGTCTTCGGTATCGCCTCCGGAAGAGCAGGAAAGTGCCATTGCCAGGGCAAGGCAGCTAGCTAATCGGGTAAAAGGTGTATTCATGGCATTCAATTAGTATTGGACAACCGGCTTTGCCTCAATTTAGGCACCTACGATTAAAAACGTAGCTTACCCGCACCACATGACGTGTAATAAGCAATACCTGCATGATAACGCAGGAATCTCATACCATTATATAAAGGATCGGGGGCTTGGTCAGCCGACTTTCCATTTAATGTTGCAGCCCAGGCTTGGTATCTGCACGGTCGAAACAGCTTTACCTGCAATAATATCGTCTAGTGCTGCTCTCAGGTCACTGCCAGTTACGGGTTTGCCATTGCCTGGTCTCGAATCGTCTAGCTGGCCGCGATAGGCACAGTTAAGGTCGCTATCGAAAATATAGAAATCGGGTGTGCAGGCAGCGTCATAAGCCTTGGCTACTTCCTGGCTGGCATCATATAAGTAGGGGAAGGGATAGCCTAAACTGGCAGCTTCCTCCTTCATCAGCTCCGGGCCATCTTGCGGATAATTGTCCACATCATTGCTACTGATGGCAATAAAGGAAACTCCTTTGGCCATATAGTCATTCCCCACTTCAACCAACTGCTCATCCACATGTTTCACGAATGGGCAGTGATTACAGATAAACATAATCACGGTGGCCTTGTCCGATTTCAAATCATTCAGAGAAACGGTTTTACCCGATACGGTATCGAGTAAAGTAAAGTCAGGAGCAGGGGTGCCCAGCGGTAGCATGTTAGAAGGGGTGCGTGCCATAGAAATAGATTTGTTCAAATATAGAGAGTCTGTCTGTAATGTGGTCAAAAATGGATTTCAAAGCCTTTGTTTCCAATAGCTCTAAAGGGGGAAGTCATTGAAAATTAGTACTCCCTTCAGGGGTTGGGGCGAATGCTGATTTTCAATTTCTTGATACGATGACAGCAGATGTTAGGAGAACCAAAAACGTGTCTAATTGATTTCCTGTGGATGAATTTTTCTTTTAACATCCTTTAACAAATCCCTTCCGCAAGTTTTTGACAGGCCCATCATCTAACTCTATAACCCAGATGATGCGATAGAATTCGCAATGAAGCTATAAAGCACAAAGAGTCAGGAATTTTGACTTTGATTGCATAGCATCGCTATGGTGAAAAGCCAAACGAAACGAAGTAACTGGCTCAAAGTGATTTACAGATGGAATAGAAAGTCTATTGGATTTTCTGGGTTGAAACAAGCAAAGAATTAGAAAATAATAAAGTCAAAAACAATGAAGACGATTCAAGCAAAAAGTAGAGTAATTGCCCTGGCCATCATCATGGTAGTGGGTACGGTAAGTGTACAAGCACAAGACCAACGTGGTCCACATCCTCAGCAAGATGGCAAAGAACAAATGCAACGAGGCCAGCATGGGCCAAAGAGGCAGGGACCTCCACCCATTCCAGGGTTGACAGACGAGCAGAAGGATCAGATGAAGGACATTCGTGTGGAAACTGAAAAAAATGTGATGCCGGTAAGAAACCAGATTGGTGAGAAAGAGGCAAGACTAAGAACATTGGTGACAGCAGATAGCTATGACGAAAGAGCAGTGAACAAAGTGCTGGATGAGATTGGTGATTTGAAAACCGAAGTAGAAAAGATCAAAGTAGCCAGTCTGCAGAAGGTAAAAGAGGTGTTGAACGATGAGCAGTTACTGGTCTTTTACAAGCACATGGACAAAAAAGGCAAGGGTCAAGGCCCTGGAAACAGACCGGGCAAAGGCCATCACGGAAGATAAATATAGTTGTAGGTTGAATAAGACCAAAGAGTCCTCCTTTGGTTGGGTGCTTTCTAATGAGAGCACCCTTTCTTTTTTCTCTGCCATCTATTAATTAATTTCTATCACTTTTTACGCTCCATTGGACGACTCACAACTCATTTTAGATCTTCAAAACCGCTCCGAAACAGCTTTTCGCGAGTTGGTGGCTGCCTATAAGGACAGGGTGTACAACACCTGCCTGGGCTTGGTGCAGAATGAGGAAGATGCAGAGGAATGTGCCCAGGACGTTTTCATAGAAATTTATCGGTCAGTAGACAAGTTCAGAGGTGACTCAAAGCTGTCTACCTGGATTTATCGCATTGCCACCACTAAGTCTCTGGAACTGATCAGAAAGAGGAAACGACAGAAGCGATTCGCCTTTCTCAAGTCCATTAGCGGAGATCAGGGAGAAGAGGTGCAACTGGCTGGGTTCAATCATCCTGGTGTGATTTTAGAGCAAAAGGAGCATGCTCAAGCGCTCTTTCAGGCCATTGCACAATTGCCTGAAAATCAGCGGGTGGCTTTTACACTACACAAGGTAGAAGGCTTGCCATATCAGGAAATTTGTGAAGTACTTGACCTGAGCTTGTCTTCGGTAGAGTCGCTTATGTTCAGGGCGCGCAAGAATCTGCAGAAGCTTTTGAAAAATTACTACGAGAATAATTTAAAGACATAGCGCAGGTTTTTTCGCCAAAGCGCATCAAAACATTAATTGGTAAACAATGCTAAAATTAAGGATATGAGGCATTTAGACACAGAGGAGAAAATAAATAAGGCCATGGATTCCCTGGAGGGGTTGGGTAAGGCTGAGGCTCCCCCGTTTTTTTACACGAGACTGGAAGCGAAGATGGAACAAGAACTGGCCCCGACACGCGGAGCCCTTGCCTTCTTAAGCAACCCGAAGTGGAGCGTGGCATTGCTGTCTCTGTTCATGATTTTGAACGTAGGCAGCATCTTCCTCATCAGTGGCGAAAGCAGTGGTGAAGTAGTAGAGGAAGCCGCAACACTTGAATCATTTGGTGAAGAATATTTCTCTTCATCTGACATGTACGGATATCAAAACGACTTCTGATCATGGGTTCTCTCAAAAAAAATAATCGACTGGGTTGGGTAGTGCTTCTGCTGATCGTAATGAATATAGTTTCGCTTAGCGTATTGTGGGTTGGCCACACGAAGGGGCCCGGAAAAGGAAGAGGAGATGGACCAGGAGGGAAGTTCCTTGAAGAGCGCCTTCAGCTAACCACAGCACAAACCCGCCAGTTGCGAGACATTAGGGAAGAGCATTTTCAAACGATGAAAAACCTGACCGATGACCTCCGGAAGAAGAGAGAGCGCCTACACGGCCTGCCTCGCACCGGAGATAACGACAGCCAGCTAGACGAGCTGGCCTCAGAAGTAGGAAATGCCCAGGCAAAGATCGAAACAGCAATTTACGATCACTTCAGCCAGATAAGGGCGATTTGTACCGAAGAGCAAAGAGAATTACTTGACAAGATCATGATGGATGTGCTGCAGAGAGGTAATGGACGTATGGGTCCGGGTAACGGACCTCCTCCACGCAGACCATCTGGCCCGGAAGGCGAAAGGCCTGGCCCGGGACACTAGGGAGCCTGCATTAGTTTTCAGGTTCCCGGAATTACCGAGGAGCCTGTGCTGCTTAAATAGACAGTAAACAAACTAATGCAACAGACATGAAGAAGAATGGATTAATGATAATAGCGCTGGCTGGAATGTTGGCCCTCGCTTGCTCAGGAAACGATCCTGTAGAGGAGATGGAAGAAATCACAGATGGAGTGAGCGGAGATGTGTCTGATGTACTCAACCTCCCTGCCACCTATTACAACTACTCAAACCCTGACTTGCCTGCCCACTTCACCCAAGGGCAAACTGCCAGAATTGACAATACCCCAGGCAACAACCCAGTGACCAATGAAGGCGCCACTTTGGGCCGCGTACTGTTTTACGATGTAAAACTTTCCGCCAACAACACCATTTCATGTGCCTCTTGCCATGTGCAGGAAGCTGGCTTCTCAGACCCCGACCAGTTTAGTACCGGTTTTCTCGGTGGCTTAACCGGCCGAAACTCCATGGGGCTTTCTAATGCCCGCTACTATGACAACGGACGCTTCTTCTGGGATGAACGTGCCGCTACACTGGAAGATCAGGTTTTAGGCCCTATTCAGGACCAGGTAGAAATGGGGATGAATCTGGATGAGCTCGTAGTAAAACTACAAGGAGAAGAATATTACCAGATACTGTTTGAAGACGCCTTTGGCGACAATGAGGTTACCAGCGATCGTGTCTCATTGGCCCTGTCTCAGTTCGTTAGATCAATGGTTTCTTACGAGTCTCCATACGATGCAGGTCTGATAGCAGCAGGAGATGAAGACGATGACTTCCCTAACTTCTCAGCCTTAGAGAATCGTGGTAAAGACCTCTTTTTCAGTGGCCGAACCCAGTGTAGCAACTGCCATGAAACCAATACTTTCTCAGGAGACCAGGCACGCAACAATGGTTTAGATGCCAATCTCACCGACTTAGGAGTAGGTGGAGTAACCGGTAGAAACCAGGACAATGGCGAGTTCAAAACAGGTTCGTTGCGCAACATCGCCCTTACCGCACCCTACATGCATGATGGTCGCTTCCAGACACTGCGTGAAGTAGTAGAATTTTATAACACAGGCATCCAAGCCAGCCCAGAACTTGACAATAGACTGAGAGGCCCAGGAGGTAATGGCGTTCGCAGAATGAACCTGAGCCCACAAGAAGTGGATGCCCTGGTGGCCTTTATGGAGACACTGACCGATCCATCCTTTATCCAGGATGAGAAGTTCTCAAATCCATTCAGAGGACAGTAAGAGCAGTAAAAAATTAATAGTTCATATACTATTGTACTTAGGTTGAGAATAGAAGGAACCCGGACGGGGTTCCTCTATCATTTTATACCGGTTCAGACTAAGGCGGTCCTTTTTTCATTTAACACAAACCGGCATCCCCGACTCGATCGAGGGTCTCTATCATCGACTAATAGCACCGCATGAACTGATATTTATCTGGATTCTCTAACTTCGCCCCGATGATACACCAGGACCAGCTTGACAAACTTGTAAACCTTCGCCATTGGCTGCACCAAAACCCGGAGTTATCGGGGAAAGAAAATAACACCATCGATAGACTTTGTCGCTACCTGGACGGCATACACCCAGACATCGAGAAAGTAAGAATCGGTAAGGGTTTGCTTGTAGTCATCAATGGCCAGGCTGAAGGCCCTACTACCATGATCCGCGCTGAGCTGGATGCCCTGCCCATTCATGAAGAAAGTGCCCTGCCTTATCAATCCATGAATCCTGGCATATCACACAAATGTGGTCACGATGGTCATATGTGCATGGTGATTGGGCTCGCGCAATTACTGAGCGATCAACCCCCGGCAATGGGACGAGTCATTCTACTTTTTCAGTCGGCTGAAGAAACTGGCCAGGGTGCCCGATGGATGCTGGAAGACCCCGAATTCAAGCAATACCAACCTGACTTCAACTTCGCCCTGCATAACTTGCCGGGGCATGAACTGGGTAAAGTTTTGCTGCGGAAAAATACTTTCTGCGCTGCCTCAGTAGGTATGAAAATCAAGTTGAAGGGACACACTGCCCATGCCAGCCACCCTGAAAACGGCAAGAGCCCAGCACATGCCATGGCCCGCCTGGCTGGCCTGGTGGTGGAAATTCCGCAGGCCGAGGGGGCCTTTCAAAACTTCGTTTTGACCACACTCACGCATATGCAATTGGGAGAGCCTACTTTTGGCGTCAGTCCGGGCGAGGGGGAGATGTACTTCACCCTGCGCGCTTACCTTGATCAGGACCTGGACATGCTCCAGCACCTGATCAAGACAGAAGCGGACCGCATTGCCAAGGAACAAGGCATTGGGGTTGAGTTCTCATTTCACGAGGCTTTCGAGGCTACTATGAATCATGGTCCGCAAGTCGATTTGTTGGAAGAAGTGGCAAAAGAAAATAAGCTGGCCATTGAGTATATGGATGCTCCTAATCGCTGGTCAGAAGACTTTGGCCTCTTTTTGCAGCAAAACCCTGGAGCCATCTTCGGACTGGGCTCTGGCCTCAACCAGCCTGCCCTTCATCACCCTGACTATGACTTTCCTGATGAACTGATTGAATCTGGTTTGACCATGTTTTGGGGAGTATTGAAGAAGTTGAATTACTAGACGGACAAAGTCCTAAAGCCCATAGTCGTCACGGGTTTTAAAAACCCGCGACAGTCTCAAAACCCAGTTAGCACGCCATTTCGAGTGAAACAAGAAATCTTTTCACGCTGTGCAGTTCTGCACTGTTCAGACTGGTTCAAGAAAGTTCAGTCGATCCTATCATTATTTATGTTGCTCAACTCAGTTTTTGTCACCTTTTGCTCGGCCAAAAGGTGACCGAAAAAGCCGGCCGAAAACACAAGTACGGTTGGGTCTTTACCCGCGGGCCAGCCCTATCCAAGTTGACCCACCCGCACTTCGCGCGGTTTTCGGCATTACCACCCTCCTGTGTGGATAAGAGTGAAGAGGTCTTCTGCAGTAGAAAAAGCCATGGAGGTTAAGGTGCGGTGGGGATCTGATCCCGATAGCTATCGGGACGTGACCATCGACTGGTAATGACCGTAATTAGCATACTGCTCACACGATGGTTTTGATGCCTGCCTTTGTCGGCAGACAGGTTGGTCTCCTTTTGGTTTGTTACTTTGCTTTTATTCAGTGAGAGTAAATTTATTAATGGCTCTTCATGAATGCTGCGCATTTGGAGAAGCAAAAGAAAAGTAAGGAAAAGGCAATTGATAGGACTGTCCTTTGAAGCCAGAGTATTTGATTTTAGTGACCGACCCGCGAGCAACTACTTTTTTGAAGCAACTTTAGACTTCCTCGTGCTTTTATACACCACATGCTTCACCTTCACCTCTGAAATTTCCTCTGAGAGTTTCTTGTTGGCACTGGCCAGCAATTCATTCTGATGCTTGATGATCTTCAATAGATCATGCATGGCATCCAGGTTCTCTAGTTGGCAGTAAACCAACTCTTCCAGTTGTGCTTTGGTGTATCTCCCCATTACTCTGTTTTTTCTACACCTGAATGTAAGAATGTTTTACATTAATGAAGATCATATGTACATTTAATTTTCACATTTATAGTAACTCCTCTTTCATTACTGTAATAATGGTTCACATTCGGTATCTTTAATATAATGTATGAGAAGCTAAACCGACTGAAGGAAGTTTTGGTAAGAGAAGGCGTTAGTCAAAAAGACCTGGCTGCCCAGCTGGGAAAGAATGAACACACCGTTTCCAATTGGTGTATTAATAAGTCTCAGCCACATTTGAAGGACCTTTACGCTGTGGCGAATTTGCTGAGTGTGGAGGTTTGTGAGTTGTTGGTGCCTAAGAAGAATTAATATTATAAAGACAGAGTACTTTCATTATGGTCAGAGGGTTGAGAATACCCACTAAAGATTTTGATTTGAGAAAACCTGTCGGCATTTCGAATACAAATTAGAAAGTCATTTTGACCGAAGTGAGAGATCTTTTCACGCTGTGCAGGGCTCAATTAAAGCAAAGTGCCTGGGATGACCCACCCCTAAATCCCCTCCTTGGAGGGGACTTCCTGGATTTGGGTCTAAATAATATGATTGATCAAATTCAGGATTTGTGCACTATCAATTCCCCTCTTGGGAGGGGCTAGGGGTGGGCCTTATCGGTCGTTAGAGGCCTTATGAGATGCCAGCAATACTAGGCGTGAAAAAGATCCCTTGTTCCTCGGGATGACTTTTTAAAACTTATAAAAGGACACCCATTGCACCGTTGTGATTGAATAAGTCGAATTTGTATTCGAGGTCTTGATTCTGTGAAAAACAAAAGCCCTGATCACCGAATACTCGGGACCAGGGCTTTTGAATTATTAATCAAGTCTATTTTTATTCTTTGGAGTCTTCCTCCTCTTTCTTCTTGGTTCTCTTCTTACGGATTTTGATGCTTAGCTCTTCGCTCTTGCCATCATAGTCGGCTATTAGCGTATCACCTTCATTGATGTCTCCTTTCAAGATCTCCTCCGCAACCTGGTCTTCCAGGTATTTCTGGATGGCCCTGTTGAGCGGACGTGCACCATACTGCGGATCGTAACCTTTTTCAGACAAGAAATCCTTGGCCTTGTCGGTGAGCTTCACCTTGTAGCCCATGGCTTCTATACGGCCCAGCAGTTTTGCCAGTGCAATGTCGATGATCTTGTGAATGTCTTCTCTGCTCAGTGAGTTGAAGATGATCACATCATCCAATCTGTTCAGGAATTCAGGGCTGAAGGTTTTCTTCAAAGCTTTCTGAATGGTGTCCTTCATGATGGCATCGTCATTGTCTTCTTTAGTTCGTGTGTTGAAACCAATACCCGAACCGAAGTCCTTGAGGTCGCGCACACCAATGTTAGAAGTCATGATGATGATGGTGTTTCTGAAATCTACCCTGCGGCCCAATCCATCTGTTAAAATACCGTCATCCAGTACCTGTAGCAGAATGTTGAATACATCTGGGTGTGCCTTCTCAATTTCATCAAGCAGCACTACTGAGTAAGGTTTTCTGCGAACCTTTTCAGTCAGCTGGCCACCTTCTTCATAGCCTACATAGCCGGGAGGCGCTCCTACCAGTCTCGATACAGAGAATTTCTCCATATACTCAGACATGTCTATGCGCACCAGCGAATCTTCTTTGTCGAAGAGGTAAGTAGAAAGCACTTTGGCCAACTCTGTCTTACCCACCCCGGTTGGTCCCAGGAATACGAAACTTCCAATTGGCTTGGTAGGGTCTTTCAAACCTACACGGGTTCTTTGAATCGCCTTGGTGAGCTTCTTGATGGCCTCATCCTGGCCAATCACTCTGCCTTGCAATTGATCAGCCATACCTACCAGTTTGTGCTGCTCTTTCTGAGCCACACGTTTAGTTGGTATGCCCGTCATCATGGCAATTACCTCGGCTACATTCTCTTCGTCTACTTTATATCTTTTCGACTTGCTTTCATCTTCCCACTTGGCTTTCGCACGGTCCAGCTTGTCGATCAGTTTTTTCTCAGTATCGCGCAGTTGAGCAGCCTCTTCGTACTTCTGGCTTTTTACCACACGGTTCTTTTCTTTCTTAACTTCTTCAATCTCACCTTCCAGCTTCACAATGTCATCTGGTACGTGAATGTTATTGATGTGCACGCGAGCACCTGCTTCATCGAGCACGTCAATGGCCTTGTCTGGCAAGAAGCGGTCAGAAATGTATCGGTCAGAGAGCGCCACACAAGACTTGATGGCCTCTTCAGTGTAGTTTACATGGTGATGCTCTTCGTACTTCTGTTTGATATTATCCAGAATCATGACAGTCTCCTCGGGCGTAGTAGGGTCTACCATTACCTGTTGGAACCTTCTGGCCAAAGCACCATCTTTTTCGATGTACTGACGGTACTCGTCAAGAGTAGTAGCACCAATACATTGGATTTCGCCACGGGCCAGAGCGGGTTTGAACATGTTGGAAGCATCCAGCGAACCAGACGCACCACCAGCACCAACAATGGTGTGCAACTCATCAATGAACAGGATGACCTCGGGAGATTTCTCCAGCTCATTCATCACCGCTTTCATGCGCTCTTCAAACTGACCGCGGTACTTGGTACCGGCTACCAGTGAAGCCAAATCGAGTGTTACCACACGTTTGCCAAAGAGAATACGAGATACCTTCTTCTGAGTGATTCTCAATGCCAGGCCTTCTGCAATGGCAGACTTACCAACACCGGGTTCACCAATGAGAATTGGGTTATTTTTCTTCCTGCGGCTCAGAATCTGGGCCACACGTTCAATTTCTTTTTCACGACCTACAATCGGGTCGAGTTTGTCGTCCTCTGCATATTTGGTGAGGTCGCGACCGAAGTTATCCAACACAGGGGTACGTGATTTCTCAGCACCTTTGCCGCCAGACTTCTCGCCTCCGCTACCACTGCCACCGCCAAACATTTTTGAACCTTCATCATCGGGCTCATCCGTATCAGATGAGGCCATAGGATTGTCACTCTGATATTCCAGCATTTCTTTTACCACTTCATAATTCACATCAAATTTCTCCAGGATTTGCGTAGCAATGTTGTCCTCATCCCTCAGGATAGACAACAACAAATGCTCCGTACCGATCAACTGGCTTTTGAAGATCTTGGCCTCCAGATAGGTGATTTTCAACACCTTTTCCGATTGGCGGGTGAGTGGAATATTTGCCAGATTTTTGACATTATGATTGGCCGTGCCTTTGGTGGCGCGTTCAACTGCAGATCGCAATTCTTCCAGAGAGGTACCCAACTTCTTCAAGATGCTTACCGCAACGCCTTCGCCCTCCCTGATCATGCCGAGTAAAAGGTGTTCTGTACCTATGTAATCATGTCCCAATCGCAAAGCTTCTTCACGACTCAGGGAAATAACTTCCTTTACTCTATTTGAAAATTTCGCTTCCATTTAGTCCTTTCAGTATGGTTTTTCATCAACCGTTAACCGTAGATCAATATACTAAGATTAGCTGTATGACCTATGGAAAACAATAGCAAAAACCTATTTGTTCACTCTATAACGCATGATTGGCCCAAAAGCGCATGGGCGCCAGGGCCTTCACAAAACAATAAGTCTATTATGGTCAGGTTAGGTACAAAGACTTGGCCAAAAATCTGATGATAAGGCGTAGCTTTGAACCACTCAGGGGCGGATTTTTTTGGGTGAATGGCCGAACGCAGGTCAGAAATGCCCTTTTCTGGTTCTTTGACGAATTCTGAAGTGAATCTTAAATTTTTGTCGCCCAGGCCCAGATATCTGAGACAGATTGTCAGTAGCTGCCAATTCATGTCAAACAAACCTTCCTTTTTTGACAGAATGACCTCTTGTATTTCTTCAGAATAGTAATCGAAAAAAGGAGATTTGCCATAGGCAGATTGTATGGCCCGCCAGTGGTTATTAGCCCACTTTTGCTTGTGGTCTATAGTCACCTCGCTGGTCAATGTTTTTTTGCCAGGAAGGTGTACAGGTATGGAAAGATTTAATGGCCCCTGAGTGCTCAGTATGCGGCAGCGGTTGCGATAGGTTCGCTTTTCGAAATGTTCAAATGCTTCAATCCATACCTCATCAGCCTGCTTGATGGCCGCGAAATAGGCCACAGATGGGAGGTATTGCAAGTCGAGCAGAATTTTCTTCATAAGCCTTGAGGCAGATCAAATATATAAGTCGATGTCGCCAAGGCCTTCACGTACCACCTCAAAGTCGTCATCAGTGCAATTGATGACTGTAGAACCCACATTGCCACCATAGCCACCATCAATCACCACATCCACCAGATTTTTATACTTTTCATAAATCAATTCTGGGTCGGTAGAATACTCGATTACTTCGTCTTCGTCATGTATGGAAGTAGTAATAATCGGGTTGCCCAATTCATTCACGATCATGCGCGGGATATTGTTGTCTGGCACCCTGATTCCCACTGTTTTTCGCTTGGCACCCAGTACTTTAGGTACTTTGCTGCTTGAATGGAGAATAAAAGTAAATGGGCCTGGTAAAGCCTTCTTCATTACCTTAAAGACAGGTGTGGTCAAGCTGCGCACATATTCGGAAATCTCGCTTAGGTCATAGCAGATGAATGACAGGTTTTGCGGCTTGATGTTCTTAATCTGACAGACCTTTTGAACCGCTTTGGCGTTAAAGAAATCGCAGCCTATACCATAGACCGTATCGGTGGGGTAAATGATCACACCGCCCCTTTGCAGCACTTTCACTATCTCATCGATTTTGTGCTGTTCGGGATTCTCTTCGTATAGTTTTATAAAGGCCGCTGACATGGCTGATTCAAAGGCCTGAAGTTAGGACAAAATCGCTATTTTTGTGCCCCAATGAAGAAAAGAAAGAAATACATGATTGCCATGGTTGTGTTCAGCATGCTGCTCACCACCTTCTCTTTTTACTTCTACCAGATGTTCAAGGGGAGCAATGTATTGATAGAAAAAGAAAGCCAGGTCATTGTCATAGAAAAGGGTGAAACCTTCAGTGACCTCAGGGCCCGACTGTATGACGATTTGGTCATTAACGATGCCCTCTCATTTAGCTTTGTAGCTAAGGTGCTGGATTATCAGGAGGCAGTGAAACCTGGTGTATACCTCTTTGAAAGCGGCATGTCTAATCTGGCGATTGTCAGAAGGCTGAGGTCGGGTGATCAGGTACCGGTGCGCATTACCTTTAATAATGTGCGCCTGAAAGAAGAGCTGGCAGAGAAGGTTACTGCCAATACAGGTATAAAATCGGAAGAAATACTGAACCTGCTCAATGATCAGACCTTTCTGGAGAAGTACGACTTAAACCCAGACAATGCCATGACGGTCTTTTTGCCTGATACCTATGAGGTGTATTGGACCATCACAGCGGAAGAGCTTTTCGATAAAATGTACAAGGAATCTCAGAAATTCTGGACGGCTGAAAGAAAACAGCTTGCTCAAAACCTCGATCTCACGCCAACCGAAGTTTCTATTTTGGCTTCCATTGTTCAGGCCGAAACGATTATGTCTGACGAAAGGCCAAAAGTGGCAGGTTTGTACATCAACAGGCTCAATGACAACATGTTTCTGCAAGCTGACCCCACCGTGAAGTTTGCCCTGGGCGACTTTGCCATCCAGCGCATTCTCATCAAAGACACCAGAATAGAGAGCCCTTATAATACTTACAGAAACAGAGGCTTGCCCCCGGGCCCCATTGGCCTGCCTTCCCTGGCTTCCATTCAGTCGGTGCTGAATTATGAAAAGCATGACTATCTTTATATGTGTGCCAAAGAGGATTTCTCGGGTTATCATGCTTTTGCCAAAGACCTCAGTGCGCACAACCGGAACGCAGCCAAGCTGCACAGGGCATTGAACCAAAGAAAAATCTATAGATAGAGATGTACGAGGCTTCTACTCAAATCAGGGTTCGCTATGCCGAAACAGATCAGATGGGCCAGGTTTATCATGGCAACTATGTGATCTATCACGAAGCTGCCAGGGTTGAAGCCATGAAGCAGATTGGCTTTAGCTATAAAGAACTTGAAGACTCTGGCGTGATGATGCCAGTGTTCGAAAACCACTGTCGCTTTATTATCCCAGCTCTTTTTGACCAACTATTGACCATTAAGGTGATGGTGCCGGAGATGCCCAAGGTGAAGATGAAGTTTGAGTATGAAATGACCAACGAAGAGGGTAAATTGATCCATACCGGAGGAACCACCTTGTTTTTCATGGACAAAAATACAAGGCGTCCTACCCGAGCACCGCAAGAAGTGTTAGACGCACTCAGCCCTTATTTCAATGAAGGAGAAGCTTCTTAACTATATCTTCCAAAACCCGCTATATCTGCGATTTGTGGCCCTGCTACAACGCATTAAGCTGGGTAAGAATAAGGTAGGTCTGTACGATGCAGTGATGATCTTTTTGCAGAAAATGCAGAGCGATGAGTTGCTCGGTCGTGCCAATGGGGTGGCCTTTAGCTTTACTATGGCCATCTTTCCGGCTATCATCTTTCTGTTCACACTTACCCCTTATATACAAGAGTTTTTCCCGGCAGTCGATAACCATGAGATCATCGGTTTCATGAAGACCATATTGCCCACCAACCTGTACCTGGTTGCAGAGACCACCATCACTGACATCATTGGCAAGCAAAGGGGCGGGCTGCTTTCCTTTGGTTTTGTACTGACACTAATTCTCTCCACCAATGGCATGAACGCCCTGATGACTGCCTTTAACGCTTGCTATAAAACGGTGGAAACCAGGGGTGTTATTAAGAAGAGAGTGATTGCAGTTGCCCTTATTTTTGTACTGGCCATCTCTATTATTGTTTCCATTGCCTTGTTGGTGGTGGGGCAGCAGTTTCTTCGTGACTCTGAAATACGTTCTGTGGTAGCAGACAATATATCCTTGGACCTGATCATTATACTTCGGTTTGTATTCCTGTATATCATCTTTCAGGTTACTATTTCGTCCATTTACTACCTGGCCCCGGCAGTTCATGAAAAATGGCATTTCCTGAGCATAGGCTCGGTTTTTTCAAGTCTGGCCTGTATCCTGGCTTCTTTTGGCTTTTCTTATTACGTCAACAACTTCGGTACCTACAATAAGCTGTACGGTTCTATTGGCGTACTGCTGGTACTCATGGTTTGGCTCTTTATCATTTCCTTGATCCTACTAGTTGGTTTTGAGATGAATGCGGCCATTGACAAGGTGAAAATGGATCAGCGGAAGGCATTATCATGATTTTTTGCGCTTCAATGTTTGCAGAAAAGAATTAAGCATTATCTTTGCAGTCCCAATCGGGAGATCACATGCAATTGTGGGTTTTTAGAGCCCTTATTGCAAGCACACAGAGGAGTGGCAGAGTGGTCGCCACGAGGTGGTCAGCGATGAAATGCTGGCGGTCTTGCCCCAAAGGGATTCCTTCGGAAAAAACCGTTGTACCACTAGGTACCGGGGGTTCGAAAAAAAAAGTGAAGAAAGATGTTCTTTGCATATATACTACAAAGTGAAATTGACCAGACCTACTATTATGGTCATGCTAAGAATCTCGAAGAGAGATTGAAAAGGCATAATCAAGGAAAAGTAAGGTCCACAAAGGCAAAAAAGCCTTGGAGAATACACTATCAAGAAGTGTTTGAAACCAAGTCTGAAGCCTATAAAAGAGAACAGTTCTTTAAATCCATTGAAGGTTATCAGTGGCTGAAAAAAGAACGAATAACCTAATACAGAGGAGTGGCAGAGTGGTCGAATGCGGCGGTCTTGAAAACCGTTGTACCGCGAGGTACCGGGGGTTCGAATCCCTCCTCCTCTGCTTTAAAAACCTTAAGATGGTCCGTTCGTCTAGGGGTTAGGACGCCAGGTTTTCATCCTGGTAACAGGGGTTCGATTCCCCTACGGACTACTCTCAAAAAGCTCAGCATTTGCTGAGCTTTTTTCGTTTCGTCCGCAGGGGAGCTGCCCGCGGGCTGGCTCCTCGCTAAATTCTTCCACTGGAAGAATTATTAACGCTCGGCCCTCCTACGGACTACCTTCAAAAGCGAAGCAGTAGCCGGGTTTTGCTCTTTTCGTTCCAATGAGAGCCACGTGTCAGGCTGACCGTCCCAATTAGGATTTGACCCATTGGATCAAATCTTATCACATTGTCCTCCTACGGACTACATTCAAATGGCTAAGTACTTGGTAAGCTTTTTTCGTTTCGTCCTTCGGGGGCCACGCGGCATGCTGGCTCCTCGCTAAATTCTTCCTCTGGAAGAATTATTAACGCTCGGCCCTCCTACGGACTACAGCACAAGCTTAGCATATGCTGAATTTGCTTTATTTCGTCCGCGGGGGAGCTACCCGCGGGCTGGCCCAATGTGGATTTGATCTACCGGATCAAATCTTATCACATTGTCCTCCTACGGACTACATTCAAATGGCTTAGTACTTGGTAAGCTTTTTTCGTTTCGTCCTCCGGTCCATGCAGGAGGTTTACTTGCCGAAACCAAGTGTATGCTGGCTGGCTCCTCGCTAAATTCTTCTACTCGAAGAATTATTAACACTCGGCCCACCTACGGACTACCTTCAAAAGCCAAGCAGTGACCGGGTTTTGTTCTTTTCGTTCCAAGCGGAGTCACGCGGCAGGCTTGTCTGCCAAAACGTAGTGAAGGTAGGCTGGCCCTTGCTTAAAAAGCTCCGCTGGAGCTTTTCTTAGCGCCAAGTCCTCCTGCGGATTACATTCAATGATCAGTGTATTTGGGTTTCTTTTCAATTAGTCCTGAAAGGTCATTGTGTCAGGTTTACCAGCCGATAAAGAGAGAAGGTTAGCTGGTTTTTGCCAACGAACTATAAGTACGATTTGAGGTTTTTTAGGTATTCATCAACGGCTTCTTTGTAGCTAGTGCCGATTGGAATCTTAGTTTCATTTACCTCCAGGTGCGTACTGGTAAATGCGCTTATTTTGGCAGTATTGATAATGTAAGAGCGATGAACTCTCAAAAAGCCATTGGCAGAGAGCCTGTCATTAATATCACTGATTTTGTTTTTTGATATGATATGCCTGCCGTCCGGAATGTGGATTTTCACGTAGTCTTTGAGGCTTTCTATGAAGAGAATTTCTGAAGTGTTGACTCTGTGGTTTTTTGCTCCTGATTTGATAATAAGGTCTTCTCCTTTAGAATGGCCAAATTCCATGGCGAGCTTTTGATTATTGGCACGATGCAGACGGTCCACCGATTTGAAAAAACGTTCGAAGGTGATGGGCTTTAATAGATAATCCATCACTTCCAGTTCAAAGCCTTCCAATGCGAAGTCTCTATAGGCAGTGGTGATGATAGTTGTTGGTGGATTCTTTAAGGTTTTTAAGAAATCAATCCCGGTGATCGTTGGCATTTTAATGTCCAGAAACATTAGGTCAAAAGTCTGTGTATTCAGTGCCTCAAATGCTTTAAGTGCATTACCCACTGTGGCGCTTACTTCCAGGTAGTCTATTTTGGAAATATGATTTTCGATAAGTCGAATGGCCAAAGGCTCGTCATCTACAATCAGGCATTTGAGTTTCATTGGTGTGGTGCATTTTGTAGTGAAAGATTAACCCGGAACAGGCCTTTAGAACAGGAGGTTTCCAGGCTATAGTTTTTGGCATACAGCAGGTCGAGCTGTCGATGAATGTTAGCAAGACCAGTGCCTTCTCTATCGGTTGTACTGGTGCTATTGAATACAGTATTCTTGATTTCAAATGCGGTTACTGTTGCATTTGCTTTGATTGAAATCCAAATTTCCGGAGATCCACTGTCTTCACCTGCACCGTGTTTGAAGGCATTTTCAACTAGTGAAAGCAAGATGAGTGGCGGTATTAGGTTGTCTTGGTCAATGTTTTTCTCTATGTGTAATACCAACCTTTCATCGTACCTCAATTTCTCAAGTTCGATGTAGTTTTCGACCATTTCAATCTCACTGGAAACGGGATGGTAGTCAACATTACATTTAAAAAGTATGGTATCGAGAATACCTGCTAACCTGTCAATGGCTACTGGCGTCTTTACATAGTCGACAATTGACAGAGAGTAAATATTGTTGAGGGTGTTGAACAAAAAGTGTGGATTCATCTGTGACTTGAGTGTTTTAAGTTCAAGCTCACTTTTCTCTTTTTTTAACAGCAAACCATGCTCCCTTTCTCTCTGAAAATCGACAAAGAACTTAGCGAATAGAAACAGCAGTGTCATGGAGAATATAGGGAAGGTATAATTCATGAGCATGGGCCGCATCTCTGTCAAAATCTGAAACAGGCTTTCCTGTTCCAAAGGAGGTGTTCTCACGATCGGTTCAACGATATAAATGGTGAGGTATCGGCAGGCCACCGAAGACAGGTAAATCAACAGAATCAAGTTGACCATGAATGCCAGATATTGGCGCCTAAAGTAAAAGCGTGGAATAAGATAATAGGCCAGTGCATAGGAGCTAATGACCTGGAAGACGAATTCAGCAAATGTATTTGCGAAAAGTGAGAAGAAAGGAGTGTTTCTGTACTGGTTTAATTCTTTGGACAGACTGAAAGCCAGTAGAACTGTCCAGAAGATAATGTGCTGGACGACTCTATTTTGAAAAAATGACCTTGCCTTCATCCTATGATTTAAAGTTTCAAAATAGCCCGGTTCAGGCATTTCACAGGCAGGAATAGACGAATATGAGAAAATAACTGCCGTTTAGGTCATGTCACATGACGAATAGTAGTGTGGGCAGTGAATTCACAGAGAAAGTGCCTATAGGGTTGTCAAAAGCGGCTATCAGTCTACATGACCTGTTTTGTCCAGAAGAATAGCCCACCTTGACTTCCAACTAAAAGGTATAAAAACATGAAATTAATTATCATCTCGGGTATGGTTATGCTCAACATGATCTTTGTCTCTATTTCCATTCTTGCCCAAGAAGGTTCTGGCAAAGTTGAAGAGATTATGGACCCCATAGATTCTTTCATTGAACATAAAATGAAGGAGGGGAAGATTGTAGGTCTCTCAGCCGCTTTGATTGTGAATAAAAAGTTGGTGTGGACGAAGGGGTACGGTTATGCAGACAAAGAGAAAAGGATTCCTTTTACTCCAAATACGGTTATGAACATTGGGTCTATCAGCAAGACCTTTACCGGGGCTTCTCTTCTGCATGCTGTAGAAGATGGGCTGGTTGCTTTGGATGAAGACATCAACATTTACATGCCTTTTAAGGTAATCAACCCCTTTTATCCGAACGAGAAAATCACTTTGAGGCAGTTGGCAACGCATACTTCAGGGATTACCGACCGATACGAAATTTACGATAAAGCTTATCATGAGGGGGGCGATTCACCGGAGTCGCTGGGTGAGTTTTTGAAAAGCTATCTAGACGTTAATGGTGAATATTACACGAAAGGCAACTTCCTGGAAAAGAAACCAGGAAGCTATCGCGATTATTCAAACATAGCTGCTGCCCTGGCTGGGTATATTGTTGAAGTAGCCAGTGGTGAAAGCCTCAGTTAGTATTCAAAGAGATATATTTTTGACCCATTGGGTATGGACGATACAGGCTGGTTATTGTCGGATATAGATTTGACGACTCACTCAAAATTGTACGAGATAGAAGAAGAGGAGATCAAGCCCATCCAACTCTACGGTTTGACGACTTATCCTGATGGTGGATTGAGAACATCAGTCTCTAGTCTGTCCAAATTCTTCGTTGCCTTATTGAATAAAGGGAAATATAAAGGCGCGAGAATTTTGAAGGAGGCATCGGCAGACGAAATGCTTCGGTTTCAATATACGCCTGCTAACAAACCGGAAAATATAGACCTTGAAAACCCCAATAAGAACTGCGGAATCTTCTGGGAAACCAAAAGAGATGTCACCCTAATGGGGCATTCTGGTAGCGACCCTGGAGTCAAAGCGGATATGCTATCGGACCTGCCTAAGGAAGTGGGGGTAATCATATTTATGAATACCGACCTAAGCGGCCTCGCAGACTACTACTTTCCAATCTATGACGAACTGTGGAGGTACGGTAAAATACTGAAAGACAAAACTGAAAAATGATTAAACCCTGAAAGTTTTTAATCACTCATAGACCTCTACTACCAGCTCAATCTCTACGGCCTGTGCTCTGGGCAGAGAGGCCATACCTACAGCGGCTCGGGCATGTCGGCCACGGTCGCCAAAGACTTCTACCATGAGGTCTGAGAAGCCATTGATGACGGCTGGCTGCTCTACGAAATTGGGGTCGCAGTTGACCATGCCCAATACCTTGACGATTCGTTTTACCTTCTTTAAATCACCCAGCATGGCCTTGAGTACAGCCATTTGATTGATGGCAGTGAGTCGGGCGCCTTCATAGCCTTGCTCAATGCTGATGTCTATACCGAGTTTACCGCTCAGTTCTGTACCATCGGCTCGTTTGGGACCTTTGCCTGCCAGGAAGATGAGGTTGCCGGTACGGACGCCATTTACATAGTTGGCCACCGGCTGTGGAGGCGAAGGCAGGGTGATGCCCAGCTCTGCCAACCTTGCTTCAGGATCGTAACTGGCTTCAGGTTGTTCCGCTGCTACTTCTGTTTTTGCTGGTTGTGCACAGCCTGTTATTAAAACGGTCATCAGCAGGCAAGCGAAAAAGTGGTAAGTCGATTTGGTCATTATGGGGTATGGTTTGGGTAAATTCATAAGGTCAGTATTTCACTTTGGTTAATTGTCCCGGGGTTTGAAGTCAGCGGCTTTCCACAGAGGGTTGCTTAGGTAGTAGTTTCCATTGGTAACCACTGCGGAAACAGTCCTTAAATTCTCAATATTCATGAGCGGATTCTTCTCCAGAATGGCGATATCAGCTTCCTTTCCTACTTCGAGGGTACCTGTTTCTGAGTCGAGGCCCATGGCCCTTGCCGGAATAATGGTAGCGGTTTTGATGGCTTCCAAAGGAGTGAGGCCGCCCAGTTTGTGATAGGTTTCAATTTCCAAATAGAGACTATATACAGGCACTACATTGTCAGTTCCGGCCATGACAGGTACGCCTGCTCTGTACATGTCACCTATGATTTTCATGGCTATGGTATAGTCTTCCTGGGCTCTTTTTGCCCTTGCCGGACTTATACCCGCGCGGAACCTTTTGCCCTCAAACAATTCATAAGCTATTCTTCCAGCATCGGGTTCTACCGTTTCTATCGGCAATCCTCTGGCTACGCCTCTTACCACATCCAAGGCTATGGTGGGGTCTAAAACGGTTTTGTGCTTTAGAAAAAACGCAGTGGCTTTATTGATTTGCTCAGTACTAATTTCGTTGCCCGCTAGGTACATTCTGCCCAGCTCGGTGGTGGTTTTATCAGGGAAGAGTAGGGTTAGAAACAGTCCACGGTGACTTAGCATGTCCATTCCGCTTTCCACGGCAGGAATGGTATTGCCCACTGCCCTGGGCACATGTCCGGTAACCGTAATGCCTTTTTTATGCGCTTCCTCTGCCAGTACTTTCAGTACTTCAGGCTCAATAGAAGTGTAGATTTTGATCTGATTGTAACCCTTGTTAAAATACATTTCCACCACTTCACGGGCTTCTTCCACGGTAGTCGCTCTTATCACTCCGTTGCCCCTAATACCAGCACCATCGGTCATTCCGGCCAGCAAAATATCAGGCCCTAAAGCCCCATTCAACGCGATGGCATCTCTGAAAGCCGTGGCGAATTCAATTTCATTGCCATTGTCGCGAATGGTGGTAACGCCTCCGGCCAGGTAGGCTGGTGCCCATTGTACCTGATTGGAGTGGGCGTGCATATCCCACAAACCCGGCATTAGCGTCTTGCCGCTCACATCGATGACCCGAGCGTTTGCTGGAACCTCTGTCTCCGACCGATTGGTGATGCTTTTGATCCTGCCATCCTCAATGAGGACAGTCATGTCTTTTTGGGTGTTGTTGCTGAGACCATCGATCACATCTCCTCCTACCAGGGCTGTTACATCAGATTGATCTCCCTTCAATGATTTGGTGTAGTCGGAGAGTGCGTCCATCTGTTCGGTCACATTACCGGCAATGAAAACCGGCAGGGCTTCTTCATAGCCTTTTCTAATCAGCTCCCTGATTTGGGTATTGGCCTTTACGAGGGCTATCAGGTTTTTATCTTCATCGAGCCAGATGGTGCGACCACCCCAGTTGATGCCTTCCACCACATAGCGGTCGAGGGTGATTTTCTCTCCTTTAATCTCTACAATGTCCTGGCCCTTGTGTGAAATAGTAACCTCGCCTCTGGGCAGTGTGGCTATTTCTGTTGGTTCGCCATGCTTGAAGTAATAGTGATAGAGCATCATTTCCATGGCAGCAGGAATGTTGCTGTGTACCGGAAAGAAGGAGTCAGGTTTGGCAGCGGAGGTGACCTCAAAATGCTTTTCCCAAACCGAAACCTGAGAAGCAGTGGTCTCTAGCTTGAAAATGTTGGTGGTATCATCATTGGCGATGCGCTGGTTTACATAATAGCTGGGATTCAGGTCCATGTCGAGGCGTAACTCAGCCTGCACGCCCGTGATACGGCCTCGCTCGTTTTCACCTTGTAGCGACTTTACCACAATGCCCTCTTTATTGGAACTTATGCTAAAACTTTCCTCGCCTATCTGCGACTGCCTTCTGAATACCAGAAATGCGCCTTCTTCATTAACGTCTTCCCAGCTTGGGCCAGGAGAAGAGCAGCCATAAATCAGCAGTATCAGTATCAAAAAAAGGCCATGCCTCATGGGTCAAAAGATTAGGGTTGGTGGAATTATTTATTACTTCAAGGTTTCCCGAAAATATCTGAGCCAGTTTTGGCCTAGTATCTTCTCGATGTCTGTGTTGCTGTACCCCCGCTTTTTTAGGAGTCGAGCCACAGATTTATATCGATCGGGTTTTTCAAGTTCTGGAATCCAGGGTGGCCAGCGCACCTGATAGGAGGGTTTGAATCTGGTTAGGCGAGGTATATACCAATTCTCTCTGGTAGCGCCAGTTGCCTCCAAACCTTGAATGGCAAAGTCGGCAGCCACCCCAACATGGTCAATTCCACCCATCTTTACTGCATGATCAATGTGGTCGACATAAGTTTCTAAAGTGGTTTCCCCTCCTGGGTCGGGGCCAATCATATAGCCCAGGCAGATGATGCCAATGACTCCTCCTTTGTCGGCCATGGCTTTGATCTGCTCATCTGTCTTAGCGCGTGGATGATTTGGGTAAAGGGCTTCGCACATACTATGATTGATGCTGACACCCGTTTTGCTGAATTTTATACCATCATTGGTAGTCTGTCTGCCGCAATGAGAAACGTCTACCATAATGCCCAGTTCGTTCATCCGCTCAACAGCTTCGATGCCAAAATCGGATAGCCCTGCATTGGTGCGTTCGGTACAGCCATCGCCCAGCAGGTTTCGCTCATTGTAGGTCAATTGAATCCAGCGAGTACCTGCTTCATAAAGGATATTGATGTTATCGATTGATTTCTCAATCATGGTAGCGTTCTGAAACCCGAATAGTATGGCGGCCTTGTTTTCCTTTTTTGCCCTCACAAAATCTTCAGCGGTAGTGGCCTGAATTAGTTCATTTGGACTGTTCTGAACCCTTGTTTTCCAGTCTTCAAGTGATGCCAGGGCCACTCTTAGGTTTCTGGAAGCCAGCGAAGCGTTGAAGCCTGTGTAGCCAGACTTGGCCAGCGCCTTGAATGAGTCATCATTCCAACCCCTGGGTATTATGAGGCCATCTATGATGATTGCTTTTTTATAGAGCTGATCAACCTCTTGTTGAAGTACTGGGCCAGGGTTATCTGAATTGTTGGCAAGACTATCGATCACTTGCCAGGGGAAGAGCGCACCCAACGGCAGTGCTTTTACTACATCTCTGCGTTTCATAACCACGAGTATTTTCTGGTCGGTTGATAAATCACCTTACTAAAAATGGCAATTTATCTGGGTAAACCCAATCGATACCCTTTGGGGCGCAGAATACCTATAGAAAACGGTAGCACTTCCACCCATGAGCCCGCTTCTTCAAAGGTCAATCAAGCATTTCAGCCTCATAACAGGATCAAAATGAGGGGGCAAAAACTATTTTACTTACAAAAGTGAAACTTTATCTGACCGATGGAAGTATAATACTTACAATTGTGAAGTAAATGGAAAAAATTAAGCTCGGAAATTTCGAAGAACTCGTGCTCTTGCTGGTAGGAGTGCTATACGATCAGGCCTATTCTGTAAACATAGTGCAGGAGTATCAGAAGCAGACTGGTAAGAAAATCAACATCAGTGCTATTCATACGGTGTTGTACCGGCTGGAAGAGAAGGGTTTTCTGGAATCCAAAATGAGTGATTCTACTTCGACCAGGGGCGGCAAGCGCAAGCGACTTTTTTACCTGACTCCATACGCCAGCAAGGCGCTGGACGAATTGGCCACGCTTCGGGAGCAACTCCGATTCCAAATCCCCAAACAAGCCCTCACCTGGAACAAGGGATAGATGAGTCAGCATCAAAAACCACCACCCCGTTTAGCACTGCAATTCTTCAGATGGTATTGCAGGCACGACAGACTTGAGGAACTGGAGGGTGACCTGGAAGAATGCTATTACCTAAGGCTTGCTGAAGGTAAACCTCAATGGAATGCCAATGCCTTCTTTTGGTGGAACGTAATCCGCTGCTTCAGGAAATACTCCCGATCAAACTCAAAATCCAGATTCAACATGACCTCTCTTTTCAAATCCTACTTTAAACTTGCCCTCAGGCATTCCTGGAAGAACAAAGGCTCTGTGGCCATCAATGTATTCGGACTTGGCCTGGCATTGAGCATGTGTATTTTCGTCTATACTCTTTACGCATTCAATATTGAATTTGACTCTTTCTACACTGAGACTGAGGATATATATAGAATACACGCAGTCACAGAACGCAGTGGTGAGCAGGTACGTAACGAGTTTTCTCCATTGGCATTGGATTACAGATTGCGCGAAGACATTAGTGGTATTGATCAGGTAAGCAGCTACCTGGCTCGAAACCTGAAGGTCAAAAAGGGGAATGATTTCTTTACACAAATAGTGAGTATTGTGTCTTCAGATTTTCCTGAGATGTTTGACATGCCACTATGGTATGGTTCATTTAACGACTTTGGAAAATTGCCCACGGTCTATCTTACCAAGCCCATTGCTACCAAATACTTTGGTACCAAAGTGGCACTGGGAGAAGTGCTCACTTTGTATCTGTCTGACAGCGTCAAAATAGAAGCTACGGTAGGAGGTGTTTTTGAAAATATTCCGCTCAATTCAAGCTTTGGTTTCGAAGTACTCATGAGTCTGGAAGACTATGTACGCGCCTTAGACGTGGATGCCAATGACCAGTCTACTGAACACTTTATAGGGCATTACCTGAAGTTGAATGCAGCTCAAAAGGAGCGTGTGACAGCGGATATCAATCAAACCATTCCGAGGCAAAATGAAAGCAACAAACTGCTGAAGATCGAGCGATATGAATTGATCCCCTTTGCTGCTGGCATGCCTACTGATTTGACCGAAGGGGTGTCTTATGTAACGAGGAGGCTAAGAGGTGCGCCATTGATCATTTTCACGACTTTGGCGGTGATCGTATTCTTAACAGCATGTTTTAATCTGGCCAATACAGCCATTGCATTGATTGCCAGAAGATTGAAGGAAATAGGTGTGCGCAAGACATTGGGCTCGGGTAGCAGGCAAGTACTGATTCAGTTTCTAATGGAGACTGGTCTCATCAGTTTATTGGCCTTTATTGTAGCCATGGCCACCGCCAATCTTACTTCAAAAGCCATCATGGGATTGTTTGGTGCGGCATTTCTCTTGCAAGACGTGAACCTGACAGGGGTGATCATATTTGTTGTGGTATTCCTATTGTTCACTACCCTGGTGGCCGGGTTGCTTCCAGCCTTATATGCCTGGAAATTCCAGCCGGTAGCCATCATGCGGAAATCTGTTAAACTAAAGGGTGTGAACCTCCTCAATAGGATACTCACTGTGGCTCAATACAGCTTTTCGATTGTAGTATTGATCATCGGAATCACTTTCTGGCAGAACTCAGAATTTTTGGATGAATTGAATCTGGGCTATACCACTGATGGGGTAATTAACCTGCGTGTGAGCAACCAATATTTTGAAGAATTAAGACATGAAGTTGATCAGATACCCGGAGTGCTAACGGCCGGGGCAGCCAACCATATCGGTAATTTTGGGATGTATAGTAGTAAAATTCAGTTTCAACTTCTGTCAGATACCATGACACATTCGTTGCGGTTTCATGCAGTAGGAGAGAATTATCTGGAGGTGATGGAGGTGGAGCTCAACTCAGGGAGGGGCTTTATTGAAGGGGCAGACTCCGATCAAGACAAAATCCTGGTAAGTCAGTCGTTAGTTGATGAATTTTTTAATGGCGAGGAGGTCTTGAATCAGGTGGTGAAAATCAATGGGGAGCGCAAAACCATTGTGGGTGTGACCGTAGATATCATTGACGATGTGGTAAGGGCTGCTCAGCTTTTGCCTACCGTTATTGGTCTTACAGAGCAAAAGAATTATGCCCATTTGGTGGTGAAGGCCAAGGGGAGAGACCTGGATGAGGTAGAGGCTCAGCTCAAAGCCATTTGGAGTGAGCATGTAGATGAACCCTATGAGGGAGTTCGCCAAAAACACTTTGCATTTGGCTCGCTGGGTAGGGATTCAAAAGCCATTCAGAAAATATTCCTGGTCATGGCGGTCCTGAGTGGGTTTTTGAGCATTGCAGGCATCTTTTCTCTGGCCAAAATCAATGTGGCTAAGCGTATTAAAGAAATCAGCATTCGCAAGGTTTTGGGGGCTTCTGTCAAAGAGCTGATTGTAACGGTGAATCGATCTTTTATGCTCATGCTCATGCTGGCCATGATTTTGGGTGGAGCTGCCGGATACCTGATTTCAGATCAGGTTTTAGGACTGATCTATAAATACCATGCTACTCCCTCAGTTCCGGTGAGTCTACTTTGCGGAGCCTTTGTGGCTGTACTATCCATATTCATTATTTCCAAGGTGGTTCAAATCCCCCTCCGGTCAAATCTGGTAGAAGGTTTGCGGGACGATTAACGTCCAAATATTAAGCAAGCGTTGCCTCCTTTCCTTAAAACGATACCACTTTAAACTCGGTCCTTCGGTTGGCCTGGTGCTCGTCAGTGTCACAGGTTACGCCATTGGCGCAGCCGTTGACCAACTGTGTTTCGCCAAAGCCTTTGCCCACTATATTGGCCTGAGAAATGCCTCTTGAGACAATGTAGGCTGCAGAAGAGCGTGCTCTGCGGTCGGAAAGGGCCAGGTTGTAAGCGTCTCCACCACGTGAGTCAGTATGGGCGCCCAGCTCAATCTGAATGGTAGGGTTGTCTGTCATCATCTGCACGATCTTGTCCAGCTCAATGGCGGCATCGGGCCTGATGTCAGACTTGTTCAGATCGAAGTAAATGTTTTCGATGCGAATGGCCCTGCCGATAATGATCTGCTCCATTTCCAGGTCGAATGCAATCTTGCCTGCTGGTTCTGGCCCCGTGCTCACTTTGGAGCGGAAGTTGAAGAACCCACGTTTTTGCAGGAATACATCATACTCCTGGTCAGGCTGGGCAATGAAGTAAAGCACTCCTGTATTGCTTGTGGAAACACTGTCTACCTCGCCAGTTTCACTATTGGTAAAGGTGAGCAGTGCATTGTCTACCGGGCTGCCATCTTCAGGGTTGGTAAGCTGGCCGCTGATGACCAGCAGCTGACGGATTGGGATGGTCACAAACTCTTCACTGATTTTTGAATTGAAAGTGGCTACCGAATCCAGGCCAGTAGTCCAATCAGTTTTGCTGGCCATCAGGTCGTATGATTGATCCCAGTCAAGCTCGAACTCAAAAGTACCATCGGCATTGGTGGTAATGCTCATACTATTATCCATACCGGGGTTGAGCACCACTTCAGCATTGTCTACCGGCTGGCCATTTCTCTGGTCAACCACCATTCCTCGTACAGCTACTGAAGGCGGTCGAGTGATTTCGAATTTGTAGATGTCGTCACTGCCTTTACCACCTTCTCTGTTTGAGGTATAGTAGCCCGCTTTCCCGCTCTCGTCCAGTATAATACCAAAGTCATCACGATTGGAATTCATAGGTGCGCCCAGGTTGGTGACCCGGCTGCTAGAGTCGAAGAGGTCTACATGATAGAGGTCAAGCCCACCCATGCCATAATGGCCATCAGAGGAAAAGTAGAGCAGGCTGTCGCTGATGTGGGGAAACATCTCGTCACCACTGGTATTGATCTTTGGTCCCAGATTTACGGGTGTGGTCCATTGGTCATTGACAAAGCGAGAGACATAGAGGTCTACACCACCTTGACCACCCGGCATGTTGGAAGCAAAATAGAGCGTAGCTTCATCAGTGCTGATGCTCGGATGCCCTACACTGTACTCTTTGTTATTGTATGGAAAAGGGGCAGGGCGCTTCCATTCTTCACCAATGTTTCGTCTATCGGCCAGGTACATTTGCAGGTGAATGGTCTCATCTTCTGCTTTGCGCAGCTTGCTCCGGTTGTAGTTGTTACGGGTAAAGATCACCTTCTCATAATTGTCATAAAAGGTGAGCGGTCCTTCATGGAATCGGGTGTTGAGTCGGCTGCTGAAGGGGACTGTTTTATCAATAGAATCGCTTTCGTGATCGGTGTAGTAGAGTTGCAGGAAATTGGTGTTGTCCCAGCCATGTTTTCTTTTTAGCAGACTGAACTTGCTTCGGTTGGAAGAGAACACCAAACCCTTTCTGAAGTAGGCAGGGCTAAAGTCGGCTCCTTCAGAATTGAAGTCTACACTGTCGAGTTTATAACGTTCGGAGTCTTTGAAAAATGCCTCGTAATTGTCGATTCCAGCAATGAGGTTATCGGCCCTGCGGTCGTCATCAGTTTGGTTTTTATAGGTTTCCAGCCAGTTGCGGGCTTCATCTGCACGGCCAGTACTCATCAGGGCTTTGGCGTAGTAAAGCTTGTGAATGGGCTGTGAAATAGAATCGTTGACTATCTGTGCATACCATGTGGAAGCCTCTTCTGGCTGGTTCATCTTGCGATAAGATTCGGCCAGCTTGAGCTTGGCATAGTTGAAGGTAGAGTCACGATTTACCAGCTTTTCATAAAGCAAGGCGGCTTCGGAAAATTGAAATTCATCAAAGAGTTTATCAGCTCGTTGCACATCTAACCTGGAGCGCTTTTGAGCCATGGCCAGCGTACAAATGGCCAGCAAAATCAGAGTAAGTAGGTTTTTTCTGGTGTGACGCATGGCTTAGAAATATCGAGGTGAAATGATTCTCTTTTTCCCGAATACAAAGTTGTATTGGAGCATGATTTCGTGCGAACCGGAGTTGACCCTTCTGAGGTCGGTAGTGGTGGCGAAATCATAAGAGTATCCGAATTGAAACTGCTTGCTGACCTGAATTTGAAACAGGGCATCGAAAGAGTCGAAGGAGCGATAGGAAAGCCCAACCCAGACGAGCTCTTTGATCAACAGATTGGCATTGACATCGAACTCCACTGGAGCATTGTCCACGTATTTGATCAACACGTTTGGTTTCAACTTCAAATCCGGACTCAAGTCGAAGACATAGCCAGCAGTGGCAAAGTAGTGCCTTTCGAGCCTTGAATCAGAGTCGCTATTGTTTACGTCTAATCTGCTGCGCACCATTTGTGGTACAGAAACTCCGGCATAAAAGCGCCTGGTGTTGAAATATAAACCTGCTCCGAAATTGGGTCGATTGATGTTGATATCGCCACTGGCAAAAGTAGGATCTGTTGTGCTAATCTGGCTCAGTCTTGAGTTATAGTTGCTATACCCAGCTTGCAGTCCGAAGGCCAAACGGGCACTGCCCTCGAACCTGATGCGGTAGGCATAGGCCAGGTAGGCGGTGGTCTGGTTGGTCACCCCAATTTTGTCATGGATAATGAGGCCCCCAAGGCTGGCACTACCACTGGCATTGATTGGGGAGTGCAGGCTGAAAGTCTGGCTGGCAGGTGCGCCATCCAGACCCACCCACTGCTCCCTTGCCAGGAAGGTGGCCGAGGCATGGTCATGGCTGCCTGCATAAGCAGGATTGATGGCCAGGCCGTTGAACATGTACTGAGTAAACATGACTTGCTGCTGTGCTTCGGCTTTTGAGCCTAAGAAGGCAAGTGCCGCTACGATGATGATGTTTCTGATCAATTTCATGTTGGTCCTATGCTTATCGTTTCAATACAATAAATCCACTCAATGGCTTGTTGCCGTCTTTCAGGTCGATCACATAGAAGTATGTGCCGTCTGGCAGAGGCTCCCCGCCTTTATTTACAAAGAGTCCCGTGATGGCGACACCGCCCCAGGCCCTCTCAGTATTTACATATCCATCGATCTCCCACACCAGGTTACCCCAGCGGTTGAAGATCTTCACATTGTTATCCGGGAATTTATCGATGCCTTCGATGAACCAGGTGTCATTACCCATGCCATCGTTGTTAGGCGATATTCCCGTTCCTGGGCTCACAGCAGCATCTTCCAATATGGTGATGGTAACTGTGGCCGTATCGCATTTTACCGGAATGCCATTGTCGCAAACCTGGTAAGTAAAGCTGACCACGCCCGAGAATTCAGGGCTTGGTGTATAAGTATAAGAGCCATCAGGGTTGAAGACCAGCGTGCCATCTTCAACAGCTGTTCCGCCCGATACCAGGCTGAAGGTCAATTCATCGCCATCCGGTTCGCTATCGTTCACGGTTACTACTCCTTCCTGTGTGGTGTTTTGTACCATGCTCACCGCATCGTCTTCCGCAACTGGTGGGTTGTTGAAGACCAATTCTACTGTGCTGGTGTTGTTGTCCAGGTCAGGGTCAACCTCTGTGGCAGTTACATCTACCGTATTGGTGTGTTCCCCATCGTCCAAAACATTGGTGACAATGGTCAAAGTCTCGGTTTGATCTGCCACCAGAATTGGGATGCTCCAAATTCCTGTTGTTTCATCATAGGTACCATCCGTACTACTGGCACTCACAAACTGGTAGCCAGATGGCAGCAGCTCGTTGATCACCACATTGGTAGCTGGGTTAGGACCGGCATTGTTCACCACAATGGTAAAGGATACCTGGTCACCACTTATCGGATCATCATTGCTGATGGTTTTTACAACAGAGACATCGGCCCTTGGCAGAATGATTCGCTTAGAGGCTTCATTGTTTGAAGTACCCGGGTCGAATTGGTCGCTTTGAGTAATGGTGGCAACGTTCAGGTATTCGCCTGCACGGTTCACCGTCACACTAATGCCCAGGGTAGCGGTTTCATTTACTGGCAGACTAGGAATGGTCCAAAGCCCGGTTTGCTGATCGTAAGTTCCTGCACCAGCTGCGATGTTGACCACTGTGTACCCATCTGGTATCGGATCACTGACTACAATGTTGGTAGCATCATTTGGTCCGTTGTTAGAAACGGTCACAAAGAAGTCGATCTGCTCACCCAATTCTGGTCTGCTGTTGTCTACTGATTTTTCAATCTGCAGGTCGGCAATGTCTGGCAATACGGCTGCGAATGCTTCATTGTTGGCTGTATTCAGGTCGGTCTGATTCAGGTCTTCGATGGTCGCAATGTTGAGGTAATCGCCATTGCCCAATACTATTGCCCGAATGTTCAGAACGGCCAGGTTGCCCACCAATAAGGTATCCACTTCCCAAAGTCCGTTGCTTGCATCATATCGGCCTGTGGCGGTAAAGCCGATCAGGTTATAACCTCTTGGCAGTACATCCCTGATTTTGACATTGGTGGCTGTTTCAGGTCCAAAGTTGCTTAAGGTCACTGTGAAGGCCACTTCATCTCCAATCAGCGGATTGACTTCATCTACCACTTTGGTAATGCTCACATCGGCTTGCTTGATAGAGGTGAAAGCAGAGGAGAGGTCGTTATTGACATCACTGTCAAATTGGTCAACCGCAATCACCCTGGCCGTGTTGGTATAGCTTCCATTGGCATTGACTTCGGCCCTTACCAGCAGGAATTCGCCCGCTCCTTCAATCAGCTGGTCGATGAGCCAGATGCCCGTTGCCGGGTCAAATGTTCCTCGACTGGTAAAGGCATTAATGAAGGTATAACCGGATGGCAGCACATCGGCAATCTGAATGTTAGACGCGCCATCCTGACCGACATTTCTTACTGAAATGCTGAAGTTGACTTCATCACCTACATTGGCTTCTTCATTGTCGATGGTCTTGGTCACGGCAATGTCAACCGTTGGTGGGTTCACTTCTACCGTACTCACATCATTGTCGGCATTGCTGTCCAGCTGGTCGAGGCTACTGATGGTGGCGGTATTGTCATAGTCCCCGCTTTCCAGCACTCTGGCTCTGATTGTCAGGTTCAGCGTTTGGCCGTTGTTGATGCCATCCAGTATCCATGCCGATTGCGAAGCATCATAACTACCACTTTCCGCAGTGCTTTCCAGCATCTCATAGCCAGATGGAATCTGATCGGTGATCACAATGTTGGTGGCGTCATCCGGTCCGTTGTTGGTCAGGGCAATGGTGAATACCACTTCCTCGCCAATGTTCGGTACATCATTGTCTACCGTTTTCACCACTTCCAGGTCAGCAGCTCTAGGCGAGATGCTGGCGGTAGAGCTGTTGTTGGCCTCATTCGGATCAAACTCGTCTACATCATTCACCCTCACGGTATTTGAATAGCTGCCCGAAGCTTTGGTTTCCACCGTTACCTTCAGTGTGGCCTGCTCATTGAGCGTCATGTTACTCAGGCTCCAAATGCCGGTTCCCGCATCATAGTCGCCTTTGCTGGCTTCTGTGCTGATGAGGATGAATCCACTTGGGATGCTCTCAGATATTTCAACATTATTGGCCTGGTCAGGTCCATTGTTGGTGAGCGTGATCGTAAAGTTCACTTGCTCGCCAATGTTGGCCCTGGCAATGTCAGACGACTTGGTAAGTGCAAAATCCGCTTCAGGGAAGGTGACCGTGGCACTGGCAGTATCATTGCTGGTGTCAGGATCTACCTGATCCGTATTGGTGATGGATACCGTATTAGTCAGTTCACCGCTTGACAATACCTCTGCCTGAATGGTCAGTGTAATGGTGTCGTTGGCCGCTAGTGTACCAATATCCCAAACCCCGGTAGCCGTAGTGTAAGTACCAGCCGAAGCGGTTGAATTCTCCAGGTCATAACCTTCAGGCAGTAAGTCCTGCACTTCAAGGCTAGTGGCTGCATCGGGTCCATTGTTGAATACTTTAACCGTGAAGACCACGCTTTCACCGACATTGGCTGTGGCATCATTCACCACTTTGCTCACACCTACATCGGCTGTTTGTACCACAACAGAAGCAGATGAGCTGTTGTTGGTGTCATCCGGATCGAACTGATCAGAGGCCGAGATGGTAGCAATGTTGGTATGGTCTCCGGTTGGCTGAGCTTCAGTAATGAAGTTGATTACCGCAGAACCTCCATTGGCCAGGTCACCTACCTCCCAAATGCCGGTGGCAGCGCTATAACTACCCTGGCTGGTGGTGGTGCTGGTAACGAGGAAGCCATCAGGTACATTGTCTGTCACTTCCACATTGGTGGCTGGTGAAGGTCCGTCATTGGTGATTGTAACTGTGAACACCACCTGCTCATCGATGATAGGAGTGGGCTGGTTCACAATCTTCTCAATTCTCAAGTCAGACTGCAATGCATTCACCGCAGCAGATCCTGAGTTATTGCTGTCGTCCGAGTCTTCCTGATCGGCACTGGTGATAGTGGCTGTGTTCGTAAACTCGCCCGTCTCCAGTACTGTGGCTGTGATAGAAAGTATCGCATCATCACCATTGGCTATGGCTCCGGCTGTCCAAACTCCCGTGCCAGAATTGTAAGCTCCGTGCGAAGCGCTGGCAGATACCAGGGTATAGCCAGAAGGCAGCTGGTCGGCTACCGTCACATTGGTGGCTGCATCTGGTCCGCTGTTGGTCACAGTCACAGTGAAGATCACATTGTCGCCAACATTGGCATCGCTGTTACTTACGGTTTTGGCTACACTCAAGTCAGCCGACTGTGCTACAATACTCGCGCTGGCAGTATTATCTCCTAGGTTCGGATCGAACTGATCGGCATTAGTGATTTGAGCGGTGTTGGTAAAGTCACCAGCTGCATTCACGGTAGCCGTCATCGTAAAGGTGGCAGAGGCTCCATTGGCCAAAGTGCCCAGGTCCCAAATGCCAGTACCTGAATTGTAGCTACCCTGACTTTCGGTGGTGCTCACCAAAGTATAGCCACTTGGCAGTTGATCAGTAACCACTACATTGGTGGCATCTGCTGGGTCAGGACCGTTGTTGGTCACCAATACGGTAAAGGTCACCTGATCGCCCACATTCGGGTTGTTGGCATTCACCGCCTTAGAGATACTCAAATCCGTTTGTGGTGGTATTACCTCCACATTGACCGAGTTATTACTGGTATCATCATCTACCTGATCTGAATTGACTACAGAGGCCACATTGTTGTAGTCTCCCAGTGAGAGCACTGTGCCTGTCACAGTCAGGGTAGTGTTGGCACCGTTGGCCAAAGCACCAATGTCCCATACACCTGTGGTACTGTTATAAGTACCAGAGCTGACTGATGAGCTCACCAGCGTGAATCCACTTGGCAGCAGGTCGTTCACCACCAGGCTAGAAGCATCATCAGGGCCTGCATTGCTTACCGTCACTGTAAAGGTTACGTTTTCGCCCACATTGGCTCTGTCATTGTCGACTGTCTTCAGCACACTGATGTCGGCACGCTGTATGGTTACAGGTTGTACTGCCTCATTATTGGATTCATCCGTGTCGAACTGATCGATGGCCGTAATGGTAGCGGTGTTGTCATGGTCGCCAGTCTCAAGCGTTCTCACCCTCAGGGTCAGTACCGCATTGCCACCGCTCACCAGGTTGCCTACTGTGAAGATGCCAGTAGCCTTGTCGAAAGATGTACCTGGGGTCACATTATTGCTCACCAGCGTATAACCGACTGGCAGCACATCTTCCACAACCACTCCGGTAGCCCTGGCAGGTCCGTTGTTGCTTACGGTGATGGTAAAGACAATCTCTTCATTGATGATCGGAGTGTCATTGTCTACCACCTTGGTAATTACCAGGTCGAGCAACTGTGGTGGTGCTGAAGTGCTGGAGCTATTGTTGGCCGTACTTGGGTCTACCTGATCCAGGTTGTTAACCGAAGCGGTGTTGTCATAGTCTCCGGTATTCAGTACCGTAGCTTTCACCACCAGGCTTTCACTGCCTCCACCACTCATGGCACCAATGTTCCAGATACCAGTGGTCTCGTCATAGCTGCCTTTGCTTACCGTTGCACTTACAAAGGTGTAGCCGCTTGGCAGTAAGTCCAGCACTTCCAGGTTAGTAGCATCATTCGGTCCTGCATTGGCAGCGGTGATGGTAAAGTTGACCTCATCGCCCACATTGGGTTCTGCATCGTCTACCGTTTTCACCACAGAGATGTCTGCGCCCTGGAGGGTAATGCCTGCCGAAGCACTGTTATTGTTACCATTCGGATCGAACTGATCTGCACCTGCTACTGCTCCTGTTAAGGTGTAATCTCCTGTGCCATTGACTATGGCAGTGATGGTGATTACTTCCAGAGAGCCATTGCCGAGGTCACCGATGGTCCAGTTGCCGGTAGTTTGATCATAAGTACCATTGCTTTCATTGGCGCTTACAAAGGTGAAGCCGTCAGGTAAGAGACTTGACAGTGAAATGCCGGTGCCATCATCAGGCCCATTGTTTTGCACAGTTACCGTAAAGACTACCTGATCTCCTACATTCGGGTTGGCAATGTCTACAGAAGCCATCACCTCCAAATCTACTTGTGGAGGAGCCACATTGGCATCAGAAGTATTGTTGGCCTCATCTGGGTCAAACTGTTCCAGGCCAGATACTGTGGCCATGTTGTTATAATCACCGGTTCCAAGCACAGTGGCGGTCACCGTTAGGGTAGTGTTTGCGCCATCAGCAAGGTCGCCAATGGTCCAAATTCCTGTACCGCTGGTATAGCTGCCAATGCTGGCATCTGCACTCACCAGGCTATAACCTGAAGGCAATTGGTCAGTGATGTTAAGGCCAGAAGCCTGATCAGGTCCGTCATTAGATACCGTAATAGTGAAGACCACATTTTCGCCCACATTGGCAAAAGCATTGTCTACCACTTTCAGTACGTTGATGTCCGCTGCAGCCACATCAGAGCCTGCGCTTGCTGCATTGTTGGTATCATCCGGATCGAACTGATCAGCAAAATCGATGCTGGCATTGTTCTGCAGGTTCTCATTAGAGATTACCGTAGCACGGATGTTCAATACGGCATTGGCAGAGGCTACCAGGTCACCAATGATCCAGAGGCCTGTGGCTTCATCATAAGTACCTACACTGGCAGAGCTGTTCACCAAAGTATAACCCGCAGGCAGTGCATCAGAAGCCTGCACATTGCTGGCAGCATCTGGTCCATTGTTAGTCACTGTCACGGTGAAGAATACATCGTCACCAACGCGTGGGTTGGCAATGTCTACCACCTTTTGAAAGCTCAGGTCTGCGATTTGTGGGTCGACCGTTACCGCACTAATGTTGGAAGTAACATCGGTATCCACTTGATCCAGATTGGCAATGGTAGCCGTATTGATGTGGTCACCGGTTGATCTTACGGTAGCCCGAATGTCAATGCTTACTTCATCATCTGTCTGAATTGAGCCTATTTCCCAAACTCCCGTAGTGCCATCATAACTACCGGTAGTAGTGGTTGCATCAACGAAGAAGAATCCGTTGGGTAGGGCATCGTTCACACGGACAGATGTAGCAGGGTCGGGGCCATCATTTTTCACCTTGATGTTGAAGGTGATTTCATCGCCAACATTCGGTGTATTGTCATTCACAGTTTTGGTAATTATCAGATCAGATACCTGAAGGCCTACACCTACCGAAGCCAGGTTGTTGCCCTCGTTAGGGTCGAACTGCTCAGCACCTGTGATCTCGGCTACATTGGTGAAAATGCCGCTGCCTCTTACCGTAGCATTGATAGTGAGTGTTGCTGAGGCGCCTTGTGCCAGCGTACCCACTTGCCACAATCCACTGGTAGTAGTGTAGGTGCCTTGGCTGGTGGCAGGTGTGCCTACCAGATCGTAACCGTTTGGCAATTGGTCTACAACTTCTACACCAGTAGCATCTGCGGTGCCTGGTCCGGTATTGGTTATGGTCACGGTGAATACCACTGGGTCGCCCTCGTTGGCACTTGGGTTGTCCACCGTTTTGGCTATGGCCAAATCGACCTTCGGTGAGGTGACTGTGGCTGAAGCTGAATCATTGGTATCATTTTCATCTACCTGATCGAGCTCAGCTATGGTCGCCACATTTTCAAATGCACCATCCAGCAATACCCTGGCCTGTACATTGAAGGTTACAGTATTGCCATTTCCTAAAGTGCCAATAATCCACTCTCCGGTGTTTTGATTATAAGCCCCAACACCATTCGTATTGGCATTGATGAGCGTATAGCCCGAAGGCAGTGGATCAGATAATCTCACTCCTGTGGCATCATCCGGCCCATTGTTGGTTACTGTAACCGTGAAGTTGACAAAGCCACCAACATTGGCCGTGGTATTGTCTACCACTTTGGTAACTGCCAGATCTGCTTTTTGCAAAGTGATGCTTTGAGAAGCTTCATCATTGGCAGCGTTTAGGTCTAACTGATCTACTGCAATGACTTTGGCAATGTTATTATAGGCTGTTGAACTGGTGACAGTAGCGATAACTGTAAGGCTGGCATTGTCGCCATTGGCGATGGTGCTCACACCCCAGATACCTGTGGTGGCATTGTATCCGCCTTGCGAGACTGAACTGCTTACAATGTCGTAACCAGCAGGTACCAGATCGTCTACCTCCACATTGGTGGCTGCATCGGGCCCGCTATTGCTGACAGTTACCGTAAAAGTTACTCTGTCGCCAATATTCGGATTGTCATTGTCAACCGTCTTGGTAATGCCTACGTCTGCTGTTTGTACAGTTACTGATTGTGTGCCGCTGTTGTTGGTAGCATCCGGATCGAATTGATCTTGTGCAACGATCAGGGCTGTGTTCTCATAATTTCCTGAAGGATTTACCGCCACACTCATCACGAGTACTGCACTACCACCATCACCCAGAGTGCCAACGTCCCACACTTTGGTGGTGGCATCGAAGGAGCCTTGTGAGGCAAAAGCGTTTTGCAAGGTGTAACCGCTTGGTAGCTGATCTTCAATTTGCACACCAGAAGCTGCGTCAGGTCCAACATTGAATGCCGTCACCAGGAAGGTCACAATGTCGCCCGGGTTCGGATTGGCATTGTCTACCGTTTTACTCACCGTTACATCAGCGCGCTGAGGCCTTGGTGTAGAGCTTGCATAGTTATTGGTCAATTCAGGATCGAACTGATCTGCATTGAGCAAGGTAGCGGTGTTTTCATACACACCATCTGATTTCACCAGTGCAGTAATGTTCAGCGTAGCCGAAGCACCATTTACCAGGCCGCCAACCGTCCAAACATTGTTGGCATTGTTGAAACCTCCCTGACTGGCATCGGCCAGCAGGAAGGTGTAGCCGTTTGGCAATTCATCTTCCAAAGTAATGCCGGATGCCCCATCAGGGCCATTGTTGGTAACAGTGATGGTGAAGACTACATTTTCACCCACATTCGGGCCGCCATTGTCTACTACTTTTTCAACCAGCAGATCGGCCTGCGTTGGGAAAAGTGTTACGTCTGCCGCATCATTGTCTTCTACTTCATCATGCTGTACCAGGTCAGTTACCAGAGAGTTGTTCTCGTAAGAACCGCTCTCCAATACTTTGGCAGTGATGGTTACTGTTTCAGTATCTCCATTGGGTAGACTGCCAATTACCCAAAGCCCGGTGCTTGATGTGTAGTTGCCTTGTGTTGGATTGTCTGCTACGTATTCCAGACCGTCAGGCAGCAGGTAGGTGATCTCTACATTCGTGGCATCATCAGGACCGTTGTTCACCACAGTCACCGTGATTTCTACTTCATCGCCAACATTCGGTCTTGAAATGTCAACCACTTTCGACAGGCCAATATCAGCCCTTGGGGCATTCACAAAGGTGGTGGCGGTGTTGGTAGCCAGGTCAGGGTCGTTTTGATCCAGCTCGCTCACAGTGGCAGTATTGCCATAGTCGCCAGCCGCCAGTACTGTACCAACCACTTCCAGATTCACGGAACTGCCATTGGCAATGGTACCGATGGCCCACTCCCCGGTATTTTCATTATAAGTGCCTTGAGATGGATCAGAAGTGACCAGCGTATAGCCTGTAGGTAACTTGTCTTCAATTTCTACATTGGTAGCATCGTCCGGCCCATTGTTCTGAACCGTCACCGTGAACAGCACGCTCTCGCCTACATTGGTAGCGTCATTGTCTACCACTTTGGTCACAATCAGGTCGCTTACCTGTACAGTCAGTCCCTGGCTTATGCTGTTGTTCGATTCATCAGGATCATACTGATCTACACTGCTGATGTTGGCCACATTGAGGTGTGAGCCGGTAGCCAAAACATTGGCTCGCAGGGTCAGTACTGCACTAGAACTGTTTACCAGATCGCCCACTGTCCATATGCCAGTGCTTTGGTCGTAGCTGCCGGTGCTGGTAGTAAAGGCGGCAAAGCTGTAGCCACTAGGCAGTCGATCACTCACTTCTACATTGGTTGCAGCGTCTGGTCCATTGTTGGTGACTGTCATGGTGAAGACCACCTGCTCACCCGGAATAGGGGAGGTATTGTCTACCACTTTGGTGATGCTCAGGTCGGCCTGTTGTGCATCTACTGTTACCGTCTCAGTATCGTTCAGTGGCTGAGGATCATCCTGGTCGCTGCCTGTAATGGTAGCAGTATTGTTGTAGTCACCTGTAGCACGAACCTTGGCCACAATTTCTATGGTGGCCGTCTGTGCATTGTTGATGGCGCCCACCGTCCAAAGACCCGTGATGGCATTGTAGTTTCCGAAAGCAGTGTTGGCACTGACGAACTCATAGCCGCTGGCCAGTACATCTGTTACTTCCACATTGGTAGCAGCATCAGGGCCATCATTGGTTACTGAGACAGTGAAGGTGATGTTTTCATCTACATTAGGAGTAGCATTGCTCACCGTTTTAGTTAGGCTCAAATCTGAAGATTGTGCGACAATACTGGCGCTAGCCGTATTGTTACCTTCATTAGGATCGTACTGAGTTGCAGCAGTGATGCTGGCGGTATTGGTGAAATCACCAGTGGCCAGTACGGTAGCTGAAATGGTCAATGTCGCTGAAGCCGAATTGGCCAATGTTCCTACATCCCAAATGCCTGTTCCATCATTGTAAGTACCTGTACTTGGTGTCGCTGAACCGAAGGTATATCCGCTAGGAATCTGATCAGTTACCTGTATGCCCGTAGCATCTGTAGTGCTAGGTCCGTTATTGGTCAATGTCACTGTGAAAGTGATCACATCGCCTACATTCGGGCCAGTGGCGCTCACAGTTTTGGTCAAGTCCAAATCTGCTCTTGGCGGATTCACTGTGGCGGTTGCTTCATCATCACTGCTATCAGGATCGTTTTGATCCAGCGCATTTACTGTAGCTGTATTGGCATAGTCTCCACTGGCATTTACCGTAGCGGTAATGGTCATGGTGGCATCTGCACTGTTGTTCAACTGACCTACCGTCCACAGTCCTGAACCGTTGTTGTACGATCCCTTGGTAGTGATAGCATTGATGAGTGTGTAGCCCGATGGCAACAGATCTTCAACCACCAGTCCGGTGGCCGTATCAGGACCATTGTTGGTGGCAACCACTGTGAAGGTTACCTGATCGTTTACATTGGCCACCGCATCGCTTACTGTTTTGCTGATGCTGATATCAGAAGACTGTAGGGTAATGGCAGCACTGTCTGAGTTATCGCTGTTGTCGGTGTCGAAGACATCCGAAGCGGTAACTGTTGCGGTGTTGGTAAAGATACCAGCCGACTGTACTGTGGCTCTGATGGTCAAAGTGGCAGAAGCATTGCTGCCCAGGCTGGACAAGGTCCAAATGCCTGTGTTTTGATCATAGCTGCCAACCGATGGGTTGGTGCTCACAATGCTATAGCCATCTGGCACCTGATCGGTCACCTCTATGTTGGTGGCTTCGTTTGGTCCTTCATTGCGTAAAGTCACAGTGAAGATCACATCGGCACCAGGAACAGGAGTAGCATTGTCTACAACCTTGCTCAGGTTGAGGTCAGCAAATTGAGTAGTTACATTAACCGTGGCCTCATCGTTACCAGAGTCAGGATCGTCCTGATCGGCAGCAGTGATGCTGGCAGTATTGTCATAATCACCAGTCGATTTGGCCCTGGCAATCAGGTTGAGAGTAGCGGTACCGCCATTGGCAATGGTACCCACTGTCCAGATGCCGGTGCTGTTGTTATAACTACCGAAAGTGGTGTTGGCTGATACAAAGTCATAGCCGCTTGGCAGTTGATCAGTAATCTCAATTCCTGTGGCTGCATCCGGTCCATTGTTCAGCGCACTGATAGTGAAAGTGATTTCATCGTCCACATTTGGTGTGGCATTGCTTACCGTTTTGCTCAGTGACAGATCAGCCGACTGGGCCACAATGCTGGCACTTGCCGTATTGTCTCCTTCATTCGGGTCGAAAACATCAGAGGCGGTAACGCTGGCAGTATTGGTAAAGTCACCATTGGCTTTTACTGTGGCTTCAATGGTCAGGATTACCTGATCTCCATTGGCCAGGTCGCCTACAGTCCAAATGCCATTGGCATTGTTATAAGTAGTACCTGGTGTGGTTTGGGCATTGGTCAAGGCATAGCCTGAAGGCAATTCGTCAGTTATTTCAATGCCTGTAGCAGTACTCGATCCATTGTTGGTCAGCGTTACAGTAAAGGTTACCACATCGCCTACATTCGGGCTGTTGGCATCTACCGTTTTGGTCAGGTTCAAGTCTGCCGTTGGTGGTGTTACTGTGGTATTGTCACTGTCATTGCTATTGTCTGGGTCTACCTGATCTAGTGTTGCAACGCTGGCAGTGTTTACATAAGTACCTGTTGAAAGTACCGTAGCAGTCACTGTTAAAGTAGCCGTGCCTGCATTTGGCAAGATTCCGATGGTCCAATCGCCTGTTGCACTGGTGAAGGTGCCTTGAGTGGTTGAAGCAGACACGAAAGTGTAACCGCTTGGTAATTGGTCCGTCACGGACAGGCCAGTTGCGGTATCAGTGCCATCATTGGTGACCAAAACTGTGAATACAACCTCTTCACCTACATTGGCAGTGGCATTATTCACTGTCTTGCCAATGCTAATGTCGGAAGACTGCACGGTTACAGAAGCAGATGCTTCGTTGTCGGTATCGTCTACATCAAACTGATCTGAGCTGGTGACAGTGGCGGTATTGGTAAAATCTCCGCTGGCCTGTACCGTGGCACGGATGGTAAGTACCGCAGAGCCTGAGTTGCCAATGCTGCTGATGCTCCAAATTCCGGTGGTGCTGTTGTAGCTACCACTGGAAGCGTTGGTGCTGACAATGGCATAACCAGAAGGTACCTGATCGGTGATCTCAATGTTAGTTGCCGAGTTGGGTCCTTCGTTGAGTGCAGTGATGGTGAAGATTACATCATCACCCGGAACAGGAGCAGCATTGTCGACTGTCTTGCTGATGTTGAGGTCTGCGAACTGTGCCGTTACATCCACTGTGGCCGTGTTATTGGCATCTTCCGGATCATCCTGATCAGTGGCGGTAACAGTAGCCGTATTGCTGTGATTCACCGTTTGGTTCACCGTAGCAATGATGCTCAAGGTCGCGGTCTGTGAATTGGCAATCGCGCCAATGGTCCAGATACCCGTGTTTTCATTATAGCTGCCAAAATTAGAGCTGGCCGAAACGAAGTCATATCCACTTAAAAGCTCATCAGTCACCTGCACGCCTGTAGCCGGATCAGGTCCAAGGTTCTTCAGGTTGATGGTGAAAGTCACATTGTCGCCAACATTCGGCATGGCATCGTTCACTGCTTTGGTCAGCTCCAGGTCGGCCGACTGTGCGATGATGCTTACGCTTGAAGTATTGTCTCCTGCATCGGGGTCGAATACATCAGAGGCAGAAATGGTAGCGGTATTGGTGAAGTCACCGCTTTCATTCACCGTGGACGTCATGGTCAGGGTAGCTGATACCGCATTGGCCAGACTGCCCAAATTCCAGATGCCAGAGTTGGTATCATATGTTCCCTGACTTGGGGTAGGAGTCACCAGCGTATAGCCTGATGGCACCTTATCGGTTACCTCAATGCCAGTAGCGGCCGAAGCGCTTGGCCCGTTGTTGGTCACAGTCACCGTGAAGGTGATCAGGTCGCCTACATTCGGACTGGTGTTGTCCACTACTTTGCCAATGGCCAGGTTGGCCTGTGGAGGTGTGACGGTGGCCGAAGCTGAGTCGTCAGAACTGTCAGGGTCTACCTGGTCAAGGCCGTTAACGCTGGCTGTATTTTCATAATCTCCACTAGAGAGTACCGTGGCAGTCATAACCAGAGTAGTTGCACTTCCATTAGCCAGCTGACCGATGGTCCAAACACCCGTGGCTGATAGGTAGCTGCCTGCACTTGGGTTGGCCGAGATCAGACTGTAACCTGATGGCAATTCATCCAGAATAGACAGCCCTGTGGCAGCATCGGTGCCAGTGTTGGTGGCAGTAACTGTGAAGGTTACTGTTTCTCCTACATTGGCCGTGGCATTGTCTACCGTTTTGGCGATGCTGATGTCAGAAGATTGCACGGTCACACTGCTGCTGGCAGAGTTGTTGGCGGTGTCATCGTCAAACTGATCGGCAGCGGTAATGCTGGCGGTGTTGGTAAAGTCTCCACTCGATTGAACGGTTGTACGAATAGTCAGGGTGGCAGTGGCTGCATTGGCCACATTGCCCAGGGTCCAGACTCCGGTGCTGCTGTTATAGCTGCCTTGCGAAGCTACCGCACTCACCAGGCTATATCCGCTTGGTAACTGATCGGTGATGCTAACTCCTGTTGCAGCATCAGGACCACTGTTGGTAGCATTGATGGTGAAAATCACATCATCGCCTGGGATAGGATCGGCATTGTCAACTGCTTTGCTTACACTGAGGTCAGCAATTTGTGGATCGACTGTAGTGCTGGCACTGTTGTTTGTATTGTCAGGGTCATTCTGATCAGCAGTGGTAATGGTGGCCGTAGTTGCAAAATCTCCTGTGGCCAATACCGTGGCTTTGATTTCCAGGGTGGCAACTCCAGAGTTGTTGAGTGAACCGACCGTCCATACGCCAGTAGTATTGTCATAAGTGCCGCGAGAAGGGGTAGCACTTGAGAAAGTGTATCCGCTTGGGAGCAAATCACTCAGGCTAACACCCGATGCATCATCAGGCCCACCGTTGTTCAAGGTCACTGTAAAGGTTACTTCATCACCCACATTTGGAGTGCTGTCATCTACAGTGTTCGATACGCTCAAGTCTGCGATTTGAACAGTAGAACCAGCACTGGAACTGTTGTTTGAATCATCCGGGTCAAACTCGTTGGCAGCGGTAATGCTTGCGGTATTGGTTCTGTCTCCAGAAACCAGGGTAGTGGCCAGTAACTCAAGTGTAGCAGTAGCGCCATCGGCCATGTTGCCAACGGCCCATATTCCGGTAGTTGAAGTATAGGTGCCCTGGCTTTCAGTGGCATTCACAAAAGTGTAGCCGCTTGGTATCTGGTCAGTTACCTGAATGTCAGTTGCCTGGTCGGCACCATTGTTGGTCACCATGATGGTGAAGGTCACATTGTCTCCTACATTCGGGCTGGCATTGTCAATGATTTTGGTGATGGCCAGGTCGGCACTTGGTGGGTCTACCGTAGCAGTTGCGCTGTCATTGGCGTTGTCAGGGTCCAGTTGATCAACTCGTTGTACCGAAGCGGTATTCACAAAATCACCGGAAGACTTCACCGTAGCTACCAGGCTCAGTGTAGCATTGGCAGCATTGTTAATCGTTCCTACGTCCCAAACTCCACTGGTTTCGTTGTAAGTGCCTTGACTTGGAGTAGCACTCACAAAAGTGTAGCCCGATGGCAGTTGATCCAACACTTCCACATTGGTGGCGGCATCGGCACTAGCATTGGCAGCAGTAATGGTGAAGGTGACATTTTCGCCCACATTGGACACTGCATTGCTCACTACTTTGGTAATGCTGAGGTCTGCTTGTTGAACAGTTACGGTTGCCGTAGCACTGTCATTGGTGTCATCCGTGTCGAAGGTGCTGTTTTTGCTTACGGAAGCGGTGTTCAGATAATCTCCGCTGGTATTGACAGTAGCCCTGATGATGAGGGTGTGTGCCGTGCCATTGCCAATGGTACCGATGTTCCAGATACCTGTGTTGTTATCATATGTACCCTTTGTTCTGGTAGCATTTACAAAGCTATAGCCACTTGGCATTTGATCGCTTATCTGCACCTCTCTGGCGCTGTTCGGGCCTGCATTGGTGGCAGTGATCGTAAACTCAATTGCTTCACCGGGTACAGGAGTGGCATTGCTCACCACTTTCGTCACTGCGAGGTCAGAGAGCAAAGCGGTTATGACAGTGCTGGCGGTATCGTTCGTATCATCCAGGTCAGTCTGGTTGGCCGAAATCACTGAAATGGTATTCGTATAATCCCCAGTGCTCAGTACCGTGCCGGTTACCGTTAGTGTGGCAGTAGATCCATTGGTGAGTGCACCAATGTTCCAGGTTCCGGTATTGCTATCGTAAGTACCGAAGTCTTGATTGGCAGTACCAAAGTCGAAGCCAGAAGGTAATAGGCTATTGGTGATTACACCAGTTGCCGCATCGGGTCCGTTGTTGGTTACCGTTATGGTGAAGGTCACTTCTCCGCCTACATCCTGAGCTGTCTCATCTGAAGTAATGGTCACTGCCAGGTCAATGGCTTGCGAGTTGGTGCTGGCCGTTGCTGTGTTATTACCCTGGTCAGGATCGAACTGATCTGCCACAGTGATGCTGGCCACATTGGTCAGATCACCTGTAGCATTCACGGTCGCATCGATGGTCAAAGTTACAGCACCTCCGTTGGTCACAGTGCCTATGGCCCAGATGCCCGTTCCGGCAGTGTAAGTGCCGGCTGCGGTGGTAGCATTTACGAAAGTATAACCATCAGGCAATACGTCTGTCACCTGTACATTGCTGGCATCTGCCGTGCTGGCTGCCTCGCTGGTTACTGTTAAAGTAAAGGTCACCTGATCGCCCACATTAGGCGTGGTATTGTCCACAGTCTTGGTGATAGACAGGTCAGCCACCGGTGCAGTGACCGTAGCTGATGCTGAGTCGTCAGTATTGTCAGGGTCTACCTGGTCCAATGCATTGACTAAAGCTGTATTGGTATTGTCATCTACAGAAGCTACAGTGGCAGTAATACTCAAGGTAGCACTGGCCGCATTGGCCAATGTGCCGATGGTCCAGATATCACTGCCTTCATCATAGCTACCCATGGTAGCAGAAGAAGACACGAAATCGTAACCGGCAGGCAGTTCATCGAGCACTTCCAGATTAGTAGCTGCATCAGGACCAGCATTGCTGGCAGTGATGGTGAAGATCACCGTCTCACCCACATTGGCAGCAGTATTGTCTACCACTTTGGTGATGCTGATGTCTGCTGATTGAACGGTTACCGATCGGCTGGCTGAGTTGTCGGTATCATCATTGTCGAACTGATCTGAAGCTGTAACAGAAGCTGTATTTTCATAGTCGCCACTTGCCAGAACAGTTGCCCTTAAAGTCAGGGAAGCACTGCCACCATTGGCTAATGTGCCAACGGTCCAAACGCCTGAAGTAGTGTTATAAGTACCTTGGGAAACCGCATTGCTCACCAGACTATAACCGCTTGGCAGTTGATCGGTGATGGCCACATTGGTCGCCTCTCCTGTGCCCTGGTTCTGAACGGTTACGGTAAAGATCACATCATCACCTGGGATAGGCGTATCGTTATCAACCGCTTTGCTCACATTCAGGTCGGCTACCTGTGGCACCACAGACACTGTCTGGCTATCATTGGTGTTGTCAGAGTCAGCCTGGTCGATGCTGGTCAAAGTAGCGGTATTGTCATAGCTGCCGGTTGACTTTACAGTCGTGTTGATGGTCAAGACCACAGCCGTGTTTTTGGCTATGGTGCCTACAGTCCAAACTCCGGTGTTGTTGTCGTAGCTGCCATTGGCAGTGCTGGCTCCCACAAAGTCATAACCATCGGGCAGGGCATCGGAAATGGTCACGCCTGTGGCATCGTCATCTCCGGTATGAGTCGCGGTGATGGTGAAGCTGATATTGTCTCCAATCTGTGGAGCGGCATCACTCACGTTTTTGGCCACAGCCAGGTCTGCCGATTGTTTTGCAGTGCTGGCGGTGGCGGTGTTGTTGTCCGTTTCAGGATCGAATTGATCGGCAGCGGTAATGCTGGCAGTATTTTCGAAATCACCGGTAGCATTTACGGTAGCGGTGAGTGCTAAAGTAGCAGTGCTGTTTTGGCCGAGTGAGCCTACTGCCCATACACCTGTTCCGCTGGTGTAGGTGCCTTGGCTTGGTGTGTTGCCGGTCAGAGTATAGCCTGAAGGAAGCTGATCGGTTACCGCCACATTGGTAGCTTCTGCATTGGTGCTGCTATTCGTCACAGAGATCAGGAAGGTGACTTCATCACCCGTGTTCACCCTGGTTTTGTCAACCGTTTTGGCCATAACCAGATCCACTCTTGGAGGTGTTACGGTTTCTGTGTCCTGATCATTGCTGCTGTTGCTGTCCAGTTGGTCAAGTGTATCTAAGGCACCAGTCAAACCGTAGTCGCCAGAATCTTGCACCGTACCCACAATGGTGAGGGTAGTGGTTGCGCCATTTGCCAGGCTGCCCAGTGTCCATACTCCGGTAGTGCTGTTATACGATCCTGTTCCGGCAGTTTGACTCACAAAGCTGTAGCCTGAAGGCAGCAGACTGTTAATTACCACATTGGTAGCATCGTCAACACCATTGTTGGTGATAGACACTGTGAAAGTTACATTCTCACCCACATTGGCAATGGCATCATCAACCGATACGTCTACGGCAATGTCAGATTCCTGCAAAGTCAAGCCCTGACTTGCGCTGTTGTTTGAGTTGTCTGGATCGTACTGGTCGGCACTTTCCAGGTTGGCAATGTTGGTGAAATTGCCTGTAGTTTGAACCGTACCCGTCAATGTCAATACGGCACTGGAGGTATTGGCCAGGTTGCCGATGGTCCAGATGCCGGTAGACGAATCATAGGCACCCGCACTCGCTGTTGAAGTGGCGAAAGTGATGCCACTTGGCAGTCTGTCGCTCACGCTTACTCCGGTGGCAGTATCAGGGCCGTCATTGGTCACGGTAATGGTATACACTACCTGCTCACCCGGTACTGGGTTGTCATTGTTAAGCTGTTTGGTAATGCTGATGTCGGCAGTCTGCGCATCTACATTGGCAGTGCTGCTATTGTTCCCTGTGTCAGGATCGTCCTGATCGGTAGCCGTAATGCTTGCAGTGTTATTGTAAGTGCCTGTTGGCAATACCTTGGCCACGATGGTCAACTCAGGGCTTTGGCTGGTTGCCACTGCGCCTACATTCCAAAGACCAGTACTTGAATTGTAAGTACCGAAGGTGGTATTGGAAGAAACAAAAGTGTAGCCGTTTGGCAGCAGGTCGGTCACCTCTACATTGGTGGCAGCATCAGGTCCGGCATTGCTCAAGGTGAGCGTGAAGGTGATGTTGTCATCCACATTTGGAGCTGCATCGCTGCTCACTTTGGCCATGGACAAGTCGGAAGACAGGGCCACAATACTGGCTGTGGCGGTGTTGTTGCCCGCATCTGGATCGAACTGATCTGCCGAAGTAATGGAAGCTGTATTGGTGAAATCACCAGCTGCACCCACAGTAGCCGTGATGGCGAGGGTTTCGGTATCTCCATTGGCCAGTGTGCCGATGTCCCAAAGACCTGAACCAGAAGCATAGGTGCCTGTGCTTGGCGTGCTGCCCGTGAAGGTGTACCCACTAGGCAAGAGGTCGGTCACTTGCACATTGGTAGCCGAAGAAGTGCTCGGTCCGTTGTTGGTAAGGCTTAGAGTAAAGGTTACCACATCGCCTACATTCGGACTGGTATTGTCTACCATTTTAGTTAAGGCCAGATCGGCTCTAGGGGGATTCACTGTAGCACTTGCCGTATCGTCAGTAGCATTAGGATCAACTTGATCTAAGGAGCTAACAGAGGCGGTATTGGCATAGCCTCCGGTGGAGAGAACGGTAGCTGTAACAGTCAATGTAGCATTGGCTCCCTTGTTCAGTGTGCCGATGGTCCAGATGCCTGTGGCATCGCTGTATGATCCTGTAGATGGGGTAGCACTCACGAAAGTATAACCCGTGGGCAGTGCATCAGCAATGCTAAGATTAGTAGCGTCATCAGGACCTGCATTGCCAGCCGTGATGGTGAACACTACATTCTCACCTACATTGGCGGTGATATTGTTTACTACTTTCGACAGGTTAATATCAGCAGTCTGTAAAGTCACAGCCTGTGTAGCTGAGTTATCAGTAAGGTCAGTGTCGAACTGGTCCACTTTGGTGACCGTAGCTGAATTGGTGAAAATACCGCTTGATTGAACGGTTGCCACGATGGTCAAAACCCCTGAAGAGCTGCTGTTCAGACTGCTGATAGCCCAAATGCCAGTGCCGGAAGTATAGGTGCCAGTGCTTGGTGTGGCCGAAACCAAAGTGTAGCCATCAGGCAATTGGTCAGTGATTTCGATATTCGAGGCGGCATCCGGACCTTCGTTCAAAACAGTGACTGTAAAGACCACATTATCGCCTGGAATAGGAGTGGTGTTGTCTACGGTCTTAGACACATTGAGGTCGGCAAACTGAGTGGATACCGTTTCTGTAGCACTGTCATTCGCAGCATCAGGGTCGCTCTGATCGCTGGTGGTAATGCTGGCGGTATTGTCATAACTACCGGTCGATTTCACTTTGGCCACAATCTCCAAAGTTGCATTGCTGCCATTGGCGATTGATCCAACAGTCCACAGCCCTGTGGTATTGTTATAGCTGCCAAAGGCAGTGTTTCCCGAAACAAAGTCATAGCCATCAGGCAGCGCATCCGTTACTGTTACGCCTGTTGCGGCATCAGGTCCGGCATTGCTTACGGTGATGGTAAAGGTGATGTTATCATCCACATTCGGATTGTCATTATCTGCCACTTTGGTGATGGCAAGGTCAGCCGACTGAGCCACTATACTGGCAGAAGCTGTGTTGTCACCCGCATTCGGGTCATAGACATCATTGGCGGTGATGCTGGCCGTATTGGTAAAGTCACCAGAAGCCAGTACGGTGGCGGTAATCGCCAGAGTGGCCTGCGCATCTTTGGCCAGATTGCCCACGTTCCATATTCCGGTGCTGCTGTTGTAAGTACCCGTGCTTGGAGTGACAGTTCCCAGAGTATAGCCAGAAGGCAGTTGGTCGGTAACTTCAATGCCGGTTGCATCAGCTACAGCCGGACCATTGTTGGTAAGGGTTACCGTAAAGGTGATCTCATCTCCTACATTCGGGCTGGTGCTGCTTACCGTTTTGTTCAGGCTCAAATCTGCCCTTGGAGCAGTAACTGTGGCAGAACCTGAATCATTACCACTCACATTGTCTACCTGGTCCAGTGCCGAAACAGAGGCGGTATTTACAAAATCACCATTGGCCAGAACGGTAGCCGTGATTTCTAAGGTCGCAGAAGCGCCATTCGCCAGGGTACCAATGTTCCAGTTACCTGTGCTGCTGGTATAAGTACCTTGGGTAGAGGTGGAAGAAACGAAAGTATAGCCAGAAGGCAGTTGGTCTGAAATTGCTAAGCCGGTGGCCGCATCGCTACCATTATTTTGAGCAGTAACCGTGAAATTCACGTTTTCACCCACATTGGCGGCATTGTCATCTACCACTTTGGTAATAGCAATGTCAGCTTCTTGCAAGGTCACAGATGTGCTGGCCGAATTGTCGGTGCCATCTGCATCAAACTGGTCGGTTGCTGTTACCGAAGCAGTGTTGGTAAAGTCACCTGAGCTGTTCACGGTAGCGCGAATCGAAAGCACTGCAGATCCGGAATTACCCAGAGTTCCAACGGTCCAAATCCCTGTACCACTCACATAGCTGCCTTGCGACACATTAGACGAAACGAAAGTGTAGCCAGAAGGCAATTGGTCAGTGATGGCCACATTGGTCGCATCATCAGGACCATCATTTCTCAAAGTTACCGTGAAGATCACATCGTCACCTGGTACTGGATTGGCATTGTCTACCACCTTGGTCAGGTTCAGATCGGCACCTTGTGCATCTACTGTGATGGTAGAGCTGTTATTGCTAGTATCGGGATCGTCCTGGTCAGCACTGGCGATGGAGGCCGTATTGTTGTAAGTGCCGGTAGCCAAAACTGTAGCCACAATCTCTAAGGTGGCGGTTTGATTGGCTGCTATGGCACCAATGGTCCACAGTCCGGTACTTTCATTGTAGCTGCCAAATGCTGTGTTGTTAGAAACATAAGTGTAACCATCGGGCAATTGATCTGTGGCAGTCACTCCGGTAGCAGGGTCGGTACCATTGTTGGTTACGCGAATAATGAAGGTCACATTATCAGCCACATTAGGCGTATCATCGGTGATGGTTTTGACAATCTCCAGATCAGCCGACTGAGCCACAATACTAACAGAAGCGGTATTGTCTCCACCATTCGGATCGTACACATCAGAGGCGGTAACCTGCGCGGTATTGGTGAAATCGCCTGCAGCCAAAACCGTAGCCGACATGGTTAGCGTAGCATTGGCACCATTGGCCAGACTGCCCACATTCCAAATGCCGGAATTATTGTCATAAGTACCCACACTTGGAGTAACTGTTCCCAGTGTATAGCCACTAGGTACTTTGTCGGTTACTTCTATGCCGGTAGCCGAAGCAGCACTTGGTCCGTTGTTGGTTAAGGTCACCGTAAAAGTGATTACATCTCCCACATTCGGGCTGCTGTCACTCACTATTTTGGCGATACTCAAATCAGCCTGTGGCGGTACTACGGTAGAAGAGGAAGAGTCGTCTGTATTGTCGGGATCTTGCTGGTCTAGAGCTGATACGGCAGCAGTATTCTCATAGTCACCGCTGGAAAGCACAGTAGCTACAATGGTCAGCGTACTGTTGGCGCCATTGGCCAGAGTTCCTACGGTCCAGATGCCGGTTTGTGATACATAGCTGCCTTGATTCGGATTAGCCGAAACGAAGGTGTACCCTGAAGGTAACTGATCGGTTACTTCCAGCCCAGTGGCTGCATCAGCACCATCATTAGTCACGGTAACCGTGAAGGTCACATTCTCACCTACATTGGCTGCAGCATTGTCAACGGATTTCACAATGTTGATGTCAGCACTTTGCAAAGTAACTGCTGCGCTGGCTGTGTTGTTGGTGTTATCACTGTCAAACTGGTCGGAAGCAGTGATGGTAGCGGTATTGCTATAGTCACCGGTGGCTTGTACGGTAGCCCTTACAATCAGGGTGGCTGTGGCGGTGCTCGCCAGGCTACTGATGGTCCATTTGCCGGAGGCTTGAGTATAAGTGCCTTGTGAAGTAAAGGCACTTACAATGTCGTAACCTGAAGGCAATTGGTCGGTCACTTCTACTCCTGTGGCAGTACTTGGTCCCGCATTGCTCACAGTAATGGTAAAGATCACATCATCTCCGGCTACCGGGGTAGCATTGTCTACCACTTTGGCCACAGAGAGGTCTGCTTCCAGCGGACTTAGTGTAGCGGTAGCTGAGTTGTTGGTGTTGTCAGGGTCGGCCTGATCTACTGCATTTACCGCTGCGGTATTGGCAAAACTACCAGTGGAAAGCACCGTGGCCACTACTTCCAGGGTGGCAGAACCTGCATTGTTCAAAGTACCAATGGTCCAAATGCCAGTGCCAGGCATATAGGCACCTCTTGAGGCGTTATGACTTACATAAGAGAGGCCAGAAGGCAGTGCATCGGCAATGCTCAGGTTATCGGCTTCATCAGGTCCGGCATTGTTTACTGTAACCGTAAAGGTCACATTGTCACCAATATTCGGAGCTAGGTCATTGGCCGATTTGGCCACAGAAATATCTGCACTTTCTATGCTGGTAGCAGCACTGGCGGTGTTATTCGCATTGTCGGTATCAAACTCATTGGCCGCGGTAATGCTGGCCGTATTGGTAAATGTACCTGTAGCTTTCAGCGTACCTACAATGTCGATAGAAGTGGAAGTACCGTTGGCCAGGCTTCCTGCTTCCCAAATGCCCGTGGTGCTGTTATAGGTTCCTTGAACTGGCGTGGCACCCACAAAGGTGTAGCCATCTGGCAGTTGGTCGGTAATTTCAATGCCTGAAGCGGCATCAGGACCATTGTTGGTTACGGTTACCGTAAAAGTGATGTCATCACCTACATTGGCACCTGCATTGTCTACAATCTTGGTGATGTTCAGGTCGGCATTGGCTGGTGTTACCGTTGCGGTGGCCTGATCATCTGTATTGTCAGGATCTAATTGATCTACAGACTGTACGCTGGCGGTGTTTTCGTAAGTGCCTGTTGAAAGCACCGTTGCCACTATTTCCAGTGTAGCATTGGCCGCATTGTTTACGGTGCCTACTGCCCATACACCTGTGCCTGAGGTATAGGTGCCCTGGCTTGGATTGCTACTCACGAAAGTATAGCCATCAGGCAGCAAGTCCAGTATTTCCACATTGGTGGCAGCATCTGCACCAGCATTGGCTACAGTCACCGTAAAGGTTACATCTTCGCCCACATTGGCAGCTGGGTTGCTGGCAACTTTGGTAATGCTCAGATCAGAGGTTTGTACTACCACAGTAGCAGATGCCTCATCATTGGTGTCATCGGTATCGAAGGTGTTGTTGCGAGTAATGGTGGCAGTATTCAGGTAAACCCCGCTGGTATTTACTGTAGCTCTGAGTATCAATGTCTCGGTTGAACCCGCATTGATATTGCCAATGTTCCATAGGCCATTTGTTTCATCATAGGTGCCCCTGGTTCTGGTATTGCTTACATAGGTATATCCGGTGGGCAACAGGTCGGTAATTCTCACACCATTGGCCCTGTCGGCACCAGTGTTCTCAGCCGCTATGGTAAACTCAACCGTCTGGCCTGGAAGTGGTGCAGCCTCATCTACCGACTTGCTTACTGCAATGTCGGAAATCAAAGGCCTTACGCTGTCTGAAGCCGAATTGTTGGTGTTGTCTGTGTCGGCCTGGTCTACCGAAAGGAGGGTAGCGGTATTGTCAAAATCCCCTGCTTCTTTCATGCGCACTTTAATTTTCAATTCGGCCAGCTCGGCTACGTTCAATGTTCCGATGGTCCAAAGGCCGGTGGTATTGAGGTAATCACCATGCGTTTTGGTGCGGCTTATGAATTCGTAACCGGAAGGAATCTGATCTTCTATCACCACATTGGTGGCTACATCTGGCCCTGCATTGAGCACCTGGATGGTGAAGGTCACATTCTTTCCTACATTCTGCGTGTTGCGGTTGCCCTCTTTGGTTACCTGCAAATCAACCGCCTTGGTGTCGATGTTGACAATGGCCGTGTTATTGCCCAGGTCGGGATCGAAATTAGTAGCTGAGGTAATGGTAGCCACATTGGTGAATTGACCAGAACCATTGGCGGTAGAGGTAATGTTGAGCACTACTGAAGCACCGTTGGCAATGTTACCAATGCTCCATTCGCCTGTGGTATTGTCATAGGTACCTTGAGCAGGAGTAGCGCTCACGAAAGTGAATCCAGATGGAATCTGGTCGGATAAGGCTACACCACTTGCCTGGTCGGGTCCGTTGTTGGTTACGGTGATGGTAAAGGTCACTGGGTCACCCGCATTTGCATTGGCCGGACTTACAGTTTTGGTCACTGCTAAATCAGAGGTCAACGGATCGATGTTGATGGTGACGCGATCATTTTCTTCTGAGAAAAGTGAGCCATCATAAACCTTAAAGTCGAAAGAAGTGAATCCACTGCCCGACAATCCTGCTGGTGGCAGATAAGTGAAATTGCTTGCCGAGATATCAGTAAAGCTGATTACATCATCTTTCGCTATTGGACTACCATTCAGTAGTAATTGCCCTCTCAATGGCAAGGCCGTTACTTTAATATCGGTAGCTGCAGCCCCTTCAGGATCGCTATAATTCGTTTGGAAATCGGCTGCTGTGAACACGTAGGCTACATCTTGCTTGGCACTTACTGAGGTGCCATCTACTACTGGTGGCTCGTTCACATTGCTGATTTGCACGGTAATGTCGGCTGTGTCAGCCAATCCACCATCATCAGTTACGGTTACTACCAGGTCATATTGGGTGGTGGTTTCAAAATCGAGCTTCGAACCATCTTTCACCGTGATTTCACCATTGACGGGGTTGATTTCAAAAATGTCGTCATCGTTTCCACCAGTGATCGCATATGTCAATACATCACCTGCATCTGGGTCGCTGGCCACCACATTGTGAACCGTGGTGCCATTGGGCGAATTCTCCTGCAAGGCTACAGTCGCGTCATTGGCCGTTGGGGCATCGTTGATGGCATTGATGATGATGTCTACATCACCTGATTCGGTGAATTCGCCATCATTTACAGCAAAACCAAAATCTCCCGGATCGCTGGTGCCATCGTATTGTTCAGGTGCATCATAGAGCAGGGTGGTTAGCTGGGCTGAAGTCAGGGTTTGCCCCAGAGTAACTGGGGTGCCATCTGCCAGGGTTACCTCGCCTAATGAAGGCAGTGAAGTAACCGTGATGGTAAATGTGTCGCCCGAATCTGAATCGGTAGGGGCAGCAATGGCCAAAGGCGTATCCTGCACATTTTCGTCAACCGTAATGGTATTGCTCGCTACAATTGGAGGTGTGTTCTGAATGTTTAGCAAAAAGGTACCTGGGGTCAGGTCTTCTGCACCATCATCGTCTACGGCTGCAAAAGTGAAAGTAGCGGGTCCATTGTAATTGCCACTTGGGTCGAAACGCAGACCGAGTGCTTCGGTAGGTGTAATGCTTTGTCCACTGGTGATGGTAGATCCATCAGCCAGACTTAATGTACCATGCAGTGCATTGGGTACCGTTTTGATGATGATGGAAGTTACCGTGCCATCACTGTCTGAGTAGCTCAAGTTGTCTATGTCTGTAGCATCGGCCGAGCTCAAAATGGAGTTGGCATTGGTCACATCATTCGACTCTGGTGGTGAGTTCAGCGTGTTAATTGTATAGGTAGCCGGAGTGGCATCTTCATCTCCATCATTGTCTTTGGCGGCATAGGTAAAGGAGGTTGATCCTACAAAGCCCTCAGTCGGGTCAAAGGTCAAAGCATCGGCTTCAGCAACGGTCAACTCTTGACCTAATGTTACCGGGGTGTCATCGGCTAGTTTGAGCACACCTTCATTGGCAGGGGGTAATGATTTGATCACAAAGGCAGTGACTGTACCATCCACATCGGCACCAAGCAAATTGTCGATATCCGTGGCATCGGCATTGCTCAAAATGCCTGTGGCGCTCGTCACATCATCGGTTGTAGGAGGGGTATTGCTCACCGGTATGGTAAAGGTGGCCGGGGTGCTGTCTTCCAGCCCCTGATCATCCTTGGCGGCATAGGTAAAGCTGGCATCACCTGTGAAGGTCACTGCCGGGTCAAACTTCAAACCCGCAGCCTGGGCAGTGGTTAATTCCTGACCTACTGTGACTGGTGTTCCATCACTGAGTGTCAAAGTGCCTGAAGCCGCTGTTGGTAGGGTTTTGATCACAAAAGCAGTCACACTTCCTTCAGCATCCGACCCACTTAAGTCGTCAATGTCAACGCCTGCATCACTGCTCAGAATGGTGCCCGCATTGGTAATGTCATCTGTGGTAGGTTCGGTATTACAGGCAGAAAATTCACTGGCATTCTGGAAGTCGAAAGAGCCTCCTGTGCTGGTGGGGGCAGTATAACCGGTAGCACTGGTTACTACGCCATTGGCATCTACCGTTGCGGTACCTGTGCCAATCACTCCGTCTTTATCGCCATCGGTAAGCCCGGCTTCAAGTGAATCCACACAACCATCATCATCAGAATCTGTTTCGTTGGAGTCCAGGTTGCCATCGCCATCCGTATCGGCTACAGTATAGTCGAGAGTGGCATTGTCGGCCACAGTTTCTACCCCATCAAAAAGTCCATTGGTACCTGAGCCGGTATCAGCCCCATCGATGATACCATCATCATTGGTATCTGCTTCACCATGGCCGGCTTCCACCAGGTCATAAATACCATCGTTGTCACTGTCAAGGTCGAGGGTATTAGGAATACCATCCCCATCGGTATCACTATTACAGCCATCGCCTGACAGAATTTTGATTTGCACATTGTCAATGAAGTTGCCAATTGAGGCACTGCCTGCCGAACTTACTGAGGCAAATACGATGAAAGTAGTGGTTTGACCATCAGGAATCGTATAGGTACCAGAGTAGCTTCCCCATGCAGTTTTTCCATCGGTCATGCGCTGTACAGGTGTGGCAGAGGCGATGGTGCCGCCAATTTTCACATCTGCTACATCGGTACCATTGCGGCCTCTATGGTCTACTGACCACTCGATAACGGAACCGGGAGCTGCCTGAATTTCCTGATACATGTCGGCCACCTGGTTGGCGTTAAGCTCTATAAAGAAGTTGCCTACTGAAGCAGGTACACCTAGAAAGTTGGTTCTCCAGATCTCAATTTTCCCATCAGTTGCGGTGGTGCCCCAACCATCTACCGAGTTTTGAGAAACGATTTTAAATGTGGTGGCTCCTCCAAAAAGATTATCACCAGGCAGCTCAAAACCGCCATTGAGAATCACCGGGCATTCTTCAGCATCAGGAATGCCGTCATTATCGTCATCAATATCAGTATCATCAGCAATGCCATCCAGGTCGGTGTCTTTCGATACATTGATCACATAAGTAGCCGGACTGGCATCCGTATCGCCATCATTGTCTTTGGCAGAGAGCGTGAATGAAGTTGGGCCTACATAGCCCGCGGTGGGGTCAAAACGCATTCCATTGGCTTGGGCTGTTGTGAGCTCCTGACCAGCCGTAATTGGAGTGCCATCAGACAAGGTAAGCACACCATGACTTGCATTGGGCAGGGTATTGATGATATAGGCATCTACAGTGCCGTCAGTGTCAGCTCCCACTGGATCGTCAATATCAGTGCCGCCAAGACCAGAGGCAATGGCGCTGGTGCTGGTTACATCATCAGTAGTAGGAGGGGTGTTGGAAATATTGATGGTGTAAGTAGCTGCGGAAGCGTCTTCATCACCATCGTCATCTTTAGATACATAGGTGAAAGTGGCCGGACCATTGTAAGTGCCTACCGGGTCAAATTTCAATCCTGCGGCTTCGGTTGGTGTCAGTTCCTGACCAGCAGTTACAGCAGTTCCATCAGAGAGGGTGAGTGTACCATGTGCCACATCGGGCAGGGTTTTGATCACAAAGGCAGTAACGGTGCCGTCAATGTCGGCTCCGGTCAGGTCGTCAATGTCAGTGCCATCTGCATCACTTCGGATGGCCGTGGCTGAGGTGATGTCATCAGTAGTGGGTAGGTCATTGATGTCATTCACATTGATGGTTATGGTTTGCGGCAAACTGAATGCTACCGCGCCATTGCCCGAATCGTCTTTCACTCTGAAATCGAAAGAAGTATAAGCAGTGCCGTTTTCATCGGCCGCTGGCTGATAAGTGAAGAGGGTTCGGTCTGTGTATTCAGTGGCATTGGTTACATCGCTTGCAGTAACTGCAGCACCATTGTAAAACAGGGTGCCTTTGGCAGGAAGTGATGAAATGGTCACCGCTGAAAAGCCGTCACTATCATCATCGGTGAAGGCAAAATCAGTATTGGCAAAACTTAGTGTTGCGTCTTCATCCACACTCAGGGTATTATCAGCTGTAACCGGAGAGGTAGACTGAGCTGTGATATTATTGAAGGCACAAGGCTGGAAGGTAACCGGGAACTGACGGGTCAGATTGTTAGAACCATTCCTGAAACCTATGCGAAGGGTAATGCTGGTGGCATTGAAGAATTTGGCATAGGTAGAATTGTTAGGACCATTGAGGTTGGCCACTCCACCTACGCTGGATGTGGTAGCAGCCAGGTATTCGTTAAAGCCATCTACCTGTTCGCTGGTGATATTACCGGTGCTTTCTACGATGATGGTTCCATCATTAAAACCAATGAAATCACGAGCAGTACCATTGCCATCCATGTCACTCATAAAGAGGTTGATCTCCGCCTGGCTGATGGCCGTTGAGGTGCCGCTGGTTACGAATTGGAAGGTGAAATCGACAAAGCCTTTTCCATCGTTCACATTCGGGTTCAACATTTTCAGCTTAGGCTGGAAGTTGCCATCTGCCGGACTGTAAGGGAGGTCCATGTCCTCTACGGTTACATTGCTTACAGTTGTTAATGTCACCAAAGCATCTACTCCGGTAGCCACGGTTGAGAATCGATAAACGGCTCCTTCTGTCAAGGCTGTACCCGATTCAAGTGTTTCTGCATCAAATGAATAAGTAGTAACATTCACACAGGGGTCTGACGATGCTACTGAAACGGTGGTAGTAGCAGTCTGACTGGTCAATGTACCATCAGTTATGGATACCGTTACGCTTCTGTTGGTGGTGTTGAGTGCCGTTTTATTATTGAAATAGCCAATGCGTGAGAAGACCGCTTCATAGTCACTTAGCGGGGCAGAGCCTGTAAGTGTCAGCACACCTGTCCCTGTGTTATAGCTGCTGGCTGTAATGCCTGAAGGCAGACTTGAGATCACACTCAGGCCCTCATCAGTTCCATCCAGAATGTTGGTAAGGGTGATGGTAGCGCCCGAGATTTCAAGGTCGTTTACATCAATGATTTCTACGTCTGTATCGCCAATAACGGCTGGTGTGCCCCCTTGAGTATAGGCAGTACTATAGTCGTTATCGGTACTGGTTGAGCTGTTGTTATCATCTAGGTCGAGTACTGGAGGAGAGCATTCTGCACTGGTCAGGGCAATATCTCCATCAGCATCGAAAAGGAAATCTGTGTTTCCCGCTTGCCCACCGGCTTCGAAAGTCAGCTGGAAGGAAGACTTATCCTGGATGTTGATCTGAATAGAACCGCTGGCATCGGTGTCTGCCTGGGCATCGGTACCAGAGAATGCCAAAGTACCTGCTGTGCCAGAAAGCCTTAGGTTGCTGGTGCCATTGGTAGAAAAACCGATTAAGTCGGTGCTGTTCACTTTGACGGTTTCTCCAGTCACTCCTCCTGTGCCGTCCAGGTCTTTGATAAGGAAGGCCAGCGAAACATTCACTGGTGTGCTGGTGCCTGATTCGAAGAATTCGAAGGTCATGGTGGCATCAGAACCAGCGGTGAGGGAAAGCGAAACATCATCTCCACTGTTGGCCAGGGTATGGTCAATGCCATTGTCAGACTGGGTAGTTGATGTGATTTTTAAGTCAAGCGTAGTGCCTCCAAAAGAGCCAATGCCGGTATAGGTAGCCGTTTTGCCTTGCCCGGTGCCTACAATTGCGGGTACTCCAAAGGTGAATGAGCCATAACCTGCGGAACCCACCGCTTCACAACCATTGATGGTAGCGGCTATCATGGAAATGGTGGAGGTAGCAGCAGCACTGTCATCGGTACCATCATTGATGGTCACCGTTAAGCTTCTGTCGGTCAGGTCGGGGGCACCATTGCTGTTTTCATAGATTACCTGGCCAATGGCCGTTTGAAAATCGGTAATCGAGGCTGGGCCGGTTAGGGTGAGTATACCCGTGCCCGAATCGTAGCTACTGGCAGTAATTCCGGTGGGTAGCGAGCCTAAAATGCGCAATGACTCATCAGTGCCATCGGGTCGGTTGGTGAGGGTAATGGTAGCGCTTGTCATGCTGGTATTATCGGTATCTGATATGCTGATGTCGCCTGCATCGGCCACGTTTACGCCATTGCCTCCAGCTGTAAAGCTACCTGCATAGTTGTTTCCGGTGGTAGTAGAATTGTCCCCATCCAGGTCGAGGGTAGGGGTGCTGTTGCTGTTTACAATGCCTATGGTTGTAGTGGCAGTGCTTGAATTGTCGTCACCATCGTTGACCACTACAGTTATGGTACGGCCAGTATCATCAGGCGCATTGCTGGCATTGTTGTACTCTATCTGCTGAATGGCCGTCTGGAAATCTGCCAGAGAAGCAGGCCCAGTGAGGGTGATCACTCCGGTAGAGGCATCGAAGCTGCTGGCAGTAATGCCGGTGGGCAGGGCCCCGTTTACACTAAGCGTTTCATCACCTGTATCGATGATGTTGGTGAGTGTAATGGTCACTGTTTCGATGTCAGTATCATCTACATCGGTCACAGCTATGTCGGTATCGGCTATAGAAACCGCGCCTGCACCTTCAGTAAAAGTGGTGCTGAAGTCGTTGCCACCTGCACTGCCATCCAGGTCTATGGCTGGTGCTGAATTGACTTTGGTTACCGAAATGGTAGAGGTAGCCGTATTGCTGTTTTCGGTACCATCATTGACCACAACGGTGATAGATCGGTCAGTTTCATCCGGCATCACATCTGCATTATTGTACTGAATCTGCTCCAGGGCAGTAATGTAATCCGCCTTTGAAGCAGATCCTGATAAGGTCAGAACACCTGTGCTGCTATTATAGCTACTGGCGGTAATGCCCGTAGGCAAAGAACCGTTCACCGAGAGGCTTTCATCTGTGCCATCAGGCCGGTTGGTGAGGGTGATGGTGGCAGAGGCCATGTTCGAGTCCTCCGCATCAGTAATAGATACGTCTGTATCGGTGATGTTTACGGCACCGCCTGCTTCAGTAAAGCTCGTTGTAAATCCGGTACCAGCTGCACTGGCGTCCAGATCGAGTGCTGGTGGTGTGTTACAGGCCAATGCCGAAGCATCAGTGTCTTTTACAACCACTGTTTGCTCATAGTCCAGGCTGGAACTTCCCAGGTCTACGGTGGCCAGGGCAGAAGGGGTCACGGTTTGCTCTACGACTGTGCGAGAACCGCCACTGCTCAGAAATGAGGTGGTGACAATGTAGGAAGCACCGGGCCCGTTGGGCAGTCCGAAATGGATAATGGGGCTATTTTGTCCACCATGGCCAGTACCGCCATTCACTTCTTGTATGGGTGAAAGTATGGTGCCGTTACAGTCTTTCAAGATCACAGTAGCTCCAAAAGCAGACCTTGTCAGCCCACCACCCAAATCGAGTTGGGGGATTACTTTTAGATAGTTATTGGCAAAACCACTGGCTGCAACTTCACCTGAACTACCGATCAGATCGTTTTCCCAAAGTTGGTTATCCTTATTGTTCATGTTTACGAACAGGTCCAGATCACCATCATTATCATAGTCAACAAAGCGAACTGCTTCGGCATTGCCATTTACGGCTATGTCAAGGTTGCCTGAAGGCTGATCGAAGAGGAAATTCCCTGCACCGCTTGAGTTATTGAGCAGCATATAACCAGAGCCATTTCCATCTGAAAAGAAAACATCAAGGTCACCATCATTGTCTACATCACCTACGGCCATGTCATCAATACCGGTATCATCTACTGATTGAGCATTCGGTTTTCTAAATGGGTTTGAAACTTTGGAAAACACCCCGCTTGATGTCTGTTCATAGAGTACTGGAGTATCTTCAGAGCTTCCAGGGCCCCAGATCAGATCAAAATCGCCATCCCCATCAAAGTCACCGGTTACAACTGCTCCTTTGTTGCCATTGTCTGCTTCTTCATTGATGGTAGTATTGAATGTGAAAGTGCCATCACCATCATTGATGAAAATGTCATAGTTGTTATTATCAGCATTTGATGAAGTTGAACTTCCCTCTTTCCTGGCAATGATGTCCATAAATCCATCATTGTTGATGTCAACAACTGTTAAGTAATCACCCGTATTTGATCCGCGTTCTGGAAGGCCCAGGCCACCCGCACCTGTACCCGAAGATCCTACATTGTTTTGAGTCACCTGATCGAAGCGGTTACCAGAGACGGTCGCGCCATCATTTTCAAGAATATCAATTCCGTAATTATGATTTTCGATGATCAGATCGAGGAAGCCATCATTGTTGTAGTCCATCCAGCCCATGCCTTCTACATTGAGGCCATCGGTAAGACTCGTTATGGTTTGAATTCTGGAGAAGTTACTGCCGCTGTTGTTTTGGAAGATAACAATACGACCGCTGCCATTTACTGCAAAGTCAGGGTACCCATCATTGTTGAAATCACCCCAGATGGCACTGCGTTCGGTTCTGTGACTTTTCAGATTTGGAGCCACACTGCTGGTCACGTCAATGAATACGCCATTGTCGTTTCTTAACAGATAGGAACGCCTGGACGAGCCATTGTCATTGGTATTGACCAAAAGGTCAAGGTCACCATCCAGATCGTAGTCAGCAAAAGCAAAACCTCCGTCTTTTTTCTTATCTATATCTGAGTCGTCTGATCCGTTGCCAGCTACTTCAGAAAAATTCTGAGCAAAGGCAGTAGTTAGAGACAAAAAACCGGCTAGTGCAAAAAGCAAAAGCCGGAACCTTAAACGCAAGCGCAAAGTACCGTTCATCGAGTGTTATGGTTTAAACGTATTAATTGGCATGCAAAACCGCTTCCAAGGTCTTGCAGGACAGGTTTTGGACGATCTATATTGGCTGGTAGTCCCGAATCGAGACAGATTCCCTTTTTGGAGGTGTTATATACGTACCCTTTAAGGTGCATGCACCCTAATTGCTCCTTCTCATATGTTTGACGTACCCATTTCGGTAAACCTATCTAGTAGGCTCTATACGAGATACTTAAGGGAACTTCTAATAAACAGAATAACAGGAAATATTACAAGTCAGACTTATTAATAATACATATTAAAAGCTGACGACTGATTAACACTTTTGAAGGATCAATGTTTATGAGCGAAAATGACCAGAGTGAATGGAGGCATTGTTGCGTGTGCTTTTATCTTCTTAACTAATAAATTTCACAGGGCAGGGTAGGGTAATTTTCGACAGCGCTGTATCTATCATTGTATGCATTTAATGACTGAGAGATATGATATTTTTTCAGGAATTTTTTGACATCCGTTTGTTTTATGCAATCGATTGCATACTTTTGCATCAGACACTTACGGTGTTCACTTTTTAACAGGAATTTGATTGTTTTTAAGTAAAGTAAACTAATGGAGGAATTAAGAAATGGTCAGTCGGTGATCGAGGTATCATCGAAGGAGGTTAAAACGAACTCTGTTGACTACACTAATTCAAGAGGTTCCCAAGAAATCAATCACCAGCGCGTTTCAGTGAGAGAGATTATTGCGGACCATTACCGTAGAGGTAAATAAGCAGAGCCGGCTATTCTTAGCCGGCTTTTCTTGTTTATAGGCTTTTTGCAGCCACCAGTTTTCTCAATATTTCACGATAGGTATTCCACTGGGTTCGGCCATTGCGTGGGTTGGTTTTATGGGCAACTACCATTTGTAACTCGGGCATAACAGTAATGTATTGCCCGTATGCACCACGTGCAGTATAAGCTCCTTTGAATACACCCAAATCATCTTCCTGGTCATCCCAAATCCACCACATATAAGCGTAGCCAAATTCGCCCTGCCTCAAAGGTGTGGGGTTCATCTTTTCTACGGGTGTCACCACCGAAGTCGACTTTTTAATCCATGATTCAGAAATGAGCTGTTTCCCATTCCATTGGCCCTTTTGCAGCATCAGCTGGCCCAGTCTGGCCATGTCTCGGGTAGAAAACCACATGTGGTAGGCAGGAAAAACCGAGCGATTGAGATTGCCCGATTTCCTTTGTCGCGAGCGTTTGAAATCCTGCATGCCCAGTGGTCTGGCCAGCTCTTCTTCTACAGCATCGAAAATATCTACACCCGTCTCTTTTTCAAAAATCCCTCCAGCGGCATTGAAGTCCCAGTTGCTATACAGAAAATAGGAGCCAGGTTTTTGAGAGCCTCGGGCCGGAGCAGAGGCCAGGTTGTCGCCCGGGTTTGAAGCAGGGTGGTAAATGCCCGAACTCGAATTGATGATGTTGTCAATGGTTGCGGTTTTCTCCTGATCACTGAGCTTCTGACGGTCGTCTATGTCCATGTCAGACAGCGTCTTGGTTAGGTCTATTTTCCCACGGTCCGTATATATGCCATAAAGCATGGACAATACGCTCTTGCGACATGATGCCAGATAAGACAGCTGGGTGATGTTACCATAGTCGTGGATCATTTTGCCATTCACGATCACCACCATGCCTGTGGTAGCGGCATTTTCAGCAATGTACTCGTTCAAGCCAGCCAGTGCTTTGCCATCATAGCCCTGGCTATCTGGTGTAGCTGTCGGCCATTCGGTGCCGATTGACTGAGCCTGAATTGAGTTGGCAGACAAACCCAAACCCAAAAAGAAAAGAAGGAAGTATCTCATAACATAGAGGTTTTACTCTTAGTCTGACTTCTCTTTTTGCAGTAGGGTTGCCTTTTTCTTGCCAATTCAACTTATTCTGTTCTGGTAACGGTCGCAAAACCCGTTTTTTCCCTCCAGGTTTTGCCTTCATCCCAGGACCAATCAGCCTGCCACTCAAAAGTGTTCTGATCTATCTTTTTGAAGATGACGCGTTGCAAAATCGCGTTACCAAGAGGATCTTGTGATTCCAGTTGCCCCACCAGATAGCCTGGCGCTATAAAGTTGGCAGTCATCAGCCAGGTATTAGCACGAGGCTGGTTCACCGGGATGTAAGTCATATGCCACTCATGATTTTGCACATCATAGCCCCTGATGGCCGGGCCGTTTTGTGTTCCTGCAAAAGGAAGGTCGGGCACACTCATGAAATCGTCTTGAATACAATAACCATTGTATCCATATCTGAACTCCCATTCACCTTTAAAAATTGATTTGGAGGTGCCTGTGGTATCGTTCCACCATTGCACCTGGGCCTCCCATTTGCCCATAAACGTTTCCCATTTCAGGTTCTCCATTCTGGCCATTGGGTTGAGGCCCTTGGGTCTGCCTTCTGCTTTTTTGCTTAACGAAACTCTGCTTTTCCAAAACTTAGTGGCTCGCTTTAAGATAGCCTTTTGGTCCCCTGAGTTGAACATCTCCAGGAAGTTTTGGCTGGGTGTTTTCCTGAATAGGTAAAGTTTGCCATCGATGATCTTGAAATTGGTGGGATCAGAAGCCATGCGGGTAGGAGGGAATTGTGTGGCCTCCTGGTCAATGCCCATAAAAAAGGTACACCAACCACCATGAGCTGGCAAGTATTTTTCCGGATCAATCTCAAAAGTCGCTTTATGGCTGGCAGAAGAAAACAGGTAGTTATTGCCCTGCCAAAGACTGCCATGCAGTTCGTTGCCTTTGATGGCTTGGTTTTCCGTGTAATAGGCCACTACATCGTAGCCGCCAATGGCGATGTTCTCTTTGTCAACATTGTAATACCACCGGGGTCCGCTTTGCGAAAAGCCCTGATTCATGAACAGGCACAAAGCAGTGCCAATTATCAATTTGAAGTGTAATCGTATCATCAGTGAGTTTTTTGATGGTTTTACTGATGTCGGCCTTCTGGGTATACAAAAAGGTGGGTCTTGGAGGTATCGTTTAATTTATCTGTACTTAAAACAAACGATTAAGTGGTTTTAGGGTATCAGAATGGCTTCCCGCGTAGCGGTTCTTTTCCCAATGAAAAGAGTGGGGGTGGTGCCTTTGGCTTTCTTGAAAGCTTTGTTGAAAGTGGCTTTGGTATTAAAACCCGATTCCATGGCAATGCCCACCAGGGTGAGGTGATGGTAATTGCCACTTTCTACTTTTCTGATAAACTCTTCAATTCTTTTTTCATTGATCCAATCGGCAAACCCCTTGTTAAAGTATTGATTGATGACCTGGCTCAGCTGTACTTTATTCACCTTGAATCCTATACTCAATTGGGTGAGTGTCAAGGTTGGGTCCAGATATTTTTGGTCTTTGTTGACATAGGCTTCCAGCCGACTGCCTATATCGTCAATGTCGGCTTGAGAAAGCCGGGATTTGGCATATTTACTGGCTTTTTTGTTATCCATCCAAAAGGACGAATTGCTAAGGGCATAGTAGGAAATAGCGATGCTACTGGCGGCCAATGCTACAAAAGAGAGCTGGTAGGCTGCATTGAACAAGTCATACCATTGGGGTCCGAAAAAACTTAAGGTATAGCCAATGAGCCAACCCAGTATGGCGAGTATATTAATGCCTAAAACCAATCGAATAAAGCGGGTGGAATAGGTGTGGCCTTCATAGTTTTTAGCCACCAGGCGAGTAGTAAACCACCAATAGACAGCGTTTAGAATAATGCCGCATCCCAGCAAGAGACTGTAGTAAAGATCATAGCTTCCAGCTGCTTCTGCCACAACGAAATCGCGATTACTCACCGGCAGAATGAACAGGATAAAATGCACCAGAAATAGTAGGGCTGGGATTCCATGCAAGATCAATCCTTTCCATTCTTTTTTGCTTACAGGTTGAACAACCGACCTGATGAAGAACCAAAAAGCAGGACCGTATAACAGCAGACATATGTCGCTGAATTGCACAAACTTGAGCCACTGTAGGTAAAAGGCAGGAGAATAGGCAATTCGCAGGCCCAGACCAACACCAATGATGCCAAGGAGCAGGAGTAACGGATACTTTCTCTTCTCTTTTTTTTGCAGAATGGCCAACGATAGAATAAGGGCCTGGACCAGGCCTGCAACCAAAACGACTATGGGTATGGACATACTGAACTTACGGCTAAAGCACGCAAGGTGGTTTCAATTTATTTTGGACAGTCCTTAATTCTGCGGGTATCTACCAGATAAATGATCTTCCAACCCTCGGCCTTTTTCATAAGCTGAAATGAATTGACACCGCAGTGAGAGAACTCTTCACCCAGGTAAAATTCGTAAGGCGTCCAAACTGTTGCCATAGGGCCATCAATTTTGATCTGGTAATCGAGAATGCGCTCATCGTACACATGCTCATGTGGCGTACCAATACCAGTCAGAAAACCTTGGAGGTTACCCTTGTTTATAGACATAACTCCTCTTTTGGGTATAATGCTTTGCATAATTACCTCATCGATAAAAACAGTATGTAGTTTGGCACTATCGGCCTCGCGCATGCTGTCAAACATGGTTTCAATTACTGCTTTCACAGCAGCTTCTTCGTCTTGTGCCTTTAGTTGAGAAGAAAAAGTAAGGGCCGTCAATACGAATAGTGAGAAGGAGAGTCTTTTCATGGTCTGAATTTAAGAGGCTTTCAAATTAGCCAATCCAAAATCATCAAACCTGTTGAAAAATGCTAATTGGGTTAAAAACAAGAACACCTTCCTACTAGTAGGAAGGTGTTCTTAATATCTGATTTGACTCTTATTGTTTAATTCGTGCGCCTTACGCTACCTCCGGTGTTGGTGCGTACATCTGTTTTCGGGCGTCCTTTGTACCTTACTGAGCCTCCGGTGCCAGCACTGGCATGTAGGTAGTCTTCTATGCTCAGGCGCACATCGGCACCAGTATTGGCTTTGGCTGAGCCTTCGAGTGCTTCTACATCATAGGCATAAATGGTGCCTCCGGTAGAAGCCCCCGCCCTGATGTCTTCCGTCTTGCCCTTGATGTCAATTCGGCCTGAAGTACTGGCGCTCAAGTCTAATCTTTCTACATCTACATCCACTTCTACAAAACCTGAAGTACTGGTGGAAATGTCGAGGCTGCGACCTGTGAGTTTATCTTTAAAAGTGATTTCTGCTGCTGTATTGGCAGTCACGTCTCTCAAGTCGCCTGTGTAGGTGAGCGTTGCCAAAACCCTTTTTCTTCTATAACGGCCGCGGTCCATGTGCACATGTAATTTGCCACCGCGTACTTCGGTGATTACATCTTCCAAATCGACATAGTCGACTTCAATTTCTATTTTGTTTTCAGTGCCTTTTTGAGCCACCAGCTTAATGCCTTCAGATACCCGAAGTTCTTCAAAATTGCTGAGGTCGCGCGTTTCCTTGTCCTGGGCAATGGCCAGGGTGGAAATAAACATAAGCGCAACGATGAGTGAGGTGATTTTTGAGTTTTTCATTTTCATGACCAATTGTTATTCATAGCAATAGACAGAAAGTAAAGGTACAGGGTTGCATGAGTCGCAACAAGAGCTATAAAAAGGGATTGACCGTCACTCTGAAACAAGTTCAGGATGACGTGTTTTGAGAAAAATCGAAATAACAAAAGCCATTCCGAGCATTCGGAATGGCTTTTGTATTTCAGTTATATTAGGCTTAACTCAGTGCTTCCACATCAGGAATCACAATTTTGCTCCTGCTGTACTTTAACACACCCGACTCTTTCAATTCGTTGATAATAGTAGTAACCGTTTGCCTCGAAGAACTGATTAGGCTGGCAATCTCGTTGTGCGTCAGGTAATTTCTAATAGTAATGCCTTCTTCACTGGCTTTGCCTTCATTAGCAGCCCAATTGCGCAGGAAGTCTACAAGTCTTGCCTTCACATCTTTGAATACCAGGTTGGCATAACGATGCTCCAGTTTTCTCAGCTTATCACCCATTTTCTTGGTGAAGTTCAAGGCCAATTGGGGGTGCTTTTCCATCAATTTTTCGAACTCATCCATGGTAAAGGTGCAAAGGATCACTTCACTTGACAGTATCTCAGCATATTCATGCGAAAGCGATAGACTGTTCAACGCTACTTCGCCAAACAAATCTCCGGTGAGGATGATGTCTTTGATCATCTCATTACCGTTTTCATCCATTTCGCTAATCTTGATCTTCCCATTGATCAGGAAGTATAGTCTTTTCACCTCATCGTTGCTGAAGTAGATCGTTTGATTCTTCTTCATACGCACAAACTTAGAGATGGCAGAGAGGTCGTGAATTTGTTCTTTAGTGAGGTTAGAGAACAGATTATAGTTTCTCAGATACCAATATTTTATTTCCTTTTGCATATCGATTACAGGTTAATTACTAACGTTATCAGTGCTACGGCCAGGATAACTCCCCCAAGCACCTTATTGTAGTTTATGGTTAATTTTTCGTACAAGAACTCCCTCTTATTTGAGGTAATAACCGCTACTATATACTGTAGCAGAAATGCACCGGCTGCGGTGCCAACAACGAATGCTCCCTGTACAAACCAACTTGGGTTAGTAATTAGACTGTGACTCCTCAAGAGGGTAATTATGAAAAGCCAGTAAGGAAATAATTGTGGATTTAAAAGACCAAATGTCATGCCCAGCCACACTTCTTTCCCTTTCGACTCACTTAGGTTTTTCATTTCCCCACGAGAAGGTTTTTGGAGCATTAAATACATACCAAAAACGAACAGGATGCCAGTTGTTACATATTTGAGGTAAACTTCTATTCCTTCGAAGCGACTGAGCAGGTTGGACCCACCAAATGCAAGGCCGCAATAAAGCAACTCAGGAAGACTACCACCAAAACCGAAAAGTATGGCTGATTTCTTATTCTTGTTAAGGGCCCTTTGGATGGTACCAAAGTTTACTGGCCCTAGCTGGACAGATCCGACAAAGCTGATGGCTGTTGCCAGAAAAAACGCTTCAATGATGTCGTAAGCTATCATTTTTGAAGACTTGGTTTGGCGGCTACCGATGTGGCGGCCTCCGCGTTGTCTCCAAAATGAGTTCTTACCAGCCTGAGCATTTCAAAGAATGGAGTGACTTTTACACCCCGTTTCATGTTCATTTTGCACACTTCAAACATCACTTTCATATTGCGGGCTGCTTCCGACCATGCTTTCCAAATGGAATAAGACGGATCGTATATGTGCCCGGGCTCTGAAGTAACGCCATTGAGCTCCAAAATTCTGATGTTTTTGCCTTCATAAAGATCTTCGGTTGATTTGACTTTTAGGTCGAACCTACCGAAGTAGAAGCCATCAATATTTTGGCAAAGCTCGTCAAACACTGTTACCAGTTGATCGTTGATGAGGCCTTGTCCACTGAGAAACTTGGTGCCCCGGCAGTGATTGCCAATGGGTTCAAGGTTGCGTTTTTCTCCAGCAGGAAGCACTTCATTCATTTGATCTCCCAATCGCTCGTGCAGGCTTTCTAATTGAAAACTGCCACGGGCTGTCTGGCCTACCAGTGATGCAATGGTAGATGTACCATCGCCAGTCACGGTCAGAAACTCTTTGGCCACTACCGAGGTAATGCCCGACCCGCTTCCATCAGGAAACCGGTAGTAGAGAATGCCAAACTCATGTTCGAAGCTCACAAACTCCTGCACGATAAAATCGGCAGTGTTGCTGTCCAGATAAGATGTCAATTGATTGGAGTTGTCAATCTTCGCCACTTCATTGCCCCTTTCGCCCACATTGGGTTTGATAATGAAGGGGTAATCCAACTGATGTTTTTCTAACAGTTGAATCACTTGGTGGCTGTTGGTGCCAGACTGACAGAAGAAAGTGGTCGGAAGAAACTTTTGATCGATCATTCTTAGAATGTCCATCTTCTTTTCTCCAAATACGCCACTGTGCTCTATTCCAGGGTTGGCAGCTGTGAAGTAGGTAAAGGACCTGGCTCTGATGGATAAATAAACCCACCAGGGCACCAATGGCATAAAAAACAGCCAAAAGGGCCAATACTCATAATTCATCAACTTCACCAAAAACAGTGGTACGCTCCTCTTCTTCATATTCCAGCATGAAAGATAAACAACCGAATAAAATCTTTCGCTAAGCGATTCGATTTTATGCATTCAGCCAATACTTGTCATTTCACCGTCTGCGAAACTGTCTCTATAAAGACAAAGCTTGTGCCAAAACGAAAATGTATTTTTCAATCTGTTGATTATCAATGAATTAAAGTTTTAATGACCTAGATATCACAAAGATATCACGTGAATATTTCATGATATATCAGGAAAATCATTAAATATCGTGATGAAGAAAATAGCAATGGTTTTATAGCTGACATTATGCGAAGGGGAGGAGTTAGGGCAGTATTTTAGGTCAGGTATCAGACAAAAAAGTGGTCATCTGTATTATATTCCTGATATTTCGTGAAAAGTGAGAATCGTGAGGTTTTCGTGTCATCCTCCTCTTTTGATGCCTAGTTTTTTCATTCTAGACTCCAGGGTAGTGGGTTTCATGTCCAGTATTTTCGCGGCTCCTTTATCGCCACTTACCCTCCACATGGTCTCGTTAAGCACCCTGATAATGTAGTCTCTTTCATAATTTTCAAGGCTCACCAGCTTGTCGGCACGGGCACCATCTTCTTTCTTGGGTATCCAGTCGCCAAGTTCCAGTTTATCTACCGGGCTCAGGATCAAAGCACGCTCAATTACATTTTCCAACTCGCGAATGTTCCCAGGCCAGCTATAGGCTTGCAGCGATTTTATAACCCGCTTTGGGATGTTGCGGATTTTCTTGCCAATCTGTGCCCCGTATTTATCTACAAAGTGCTTTACCAGAGGCGGAATGTCTTCCTTTCTTTCTCTCAAGGGCAGACTGTTGATGGGGAAAACGTTAAGGCGATAAAACAGGTCGGCCCTGAAATTTCCATTGGCCACCTCTTCTTCCAGGTTGCGATTGGTGGCGGCTATTACTCGCACATTGGTGTTCAGAGTTTTGGTACCACCCAGTCGTTCATACTCACCTTCCTGTAGCACTCGCAGCAGTTTCGACTGAAGTTCCAGCGGAAGTTCACCTATCTCATCCAGAAAGATGGTGCCACTATCTGCCAGCTCAAACCGACCAATCTTCAGACTGATCGCCCCAGTAAAAGCGCCTTTCTCATGTCCGAAGAGCTCGCTTTCTATCAGGTTGGCAGGCAGGGCAGCGCAGTTAATCTTTACCAAAGGGCGTTGCTTTCTTAATGAGGTATTGTGAATGGCCCGGGCGAGTAACTCTTTACCGGTACCTGATTCTCCCAAAACCAGTACAGAAGCATCGGTAATGGCCACTTGTTCCAGCTCATTGAGAATGCGCTTAAACCTGGCGCTTTGGGTCACAATCTCATCAAAGTTGTGCTCAAGCTTGATTTCGTCTTGCAAATAGGTGTTTTCCGCCTCCAGCTTGTCTTTCAGTTGCTCAACCTCTTCCAGAGCGTTGATCAGTTTTTCGTCCGCAATCTTTCTCTCTATTTCTACACCGGCCCGGTCGGCAAACATTTTCATGATCTCCTGCTCTTCAGCAGAAATGGCGAGCTCCTCTTCATTCAAAATGGCAATGTGCCCAATTACTTCACCATCACTCGACTTGATGGGAATGCCCATATAACCCTCAAAGCCTTTATCTTCAGGATAGTCATCACCCACCCCTTTGGGCTGATAATAAGCCTTGCCGGTGTTCATTACCAGCTTGCAAGGTGTGCCATCGGTATGGTATTCTATATTTTCGTTCAGGTCGCCTTCTTTTACAAAAGCAAGGGTGCGCAGCTTGGTCTTATCCCAGTCGGCACATTCGGTAACCAATACGATGGACACATTCAGAGCAGTAGCAATGTTTTCTACCAATGACTTAAAGTAGTCGCGACCAATTTCGGTGGCCGTGGCTTCAGAGACCGACCGCAGTAACCGCTCTTTTCTTTTGCGCTCAGTGATGTTCAGTACAAAGCTGATGTTATAGGCATTCCCCTCAAACTCCACATAATTCACAAAGATTTCTACCGGAAATTCCTCACCCCCTTTGGTCCAGTGAGACGACTCAAAGGAAAATCGCTGGTCTCTTTTGAAGCGCTCCCACAACAGGGCATACCCTTCCGGGTCAAAGTTGTGGTTAACGTCCATGATGTTCATGGACCTGAACTCTTCTACACTGTAGCCATAGTTGATAGAAGCGGTCTCATTGGCATGCTTGATGCGCCCGGTTTCATCCATCCAGAAAATGGAGGCAAGGGCCCGCTCTACGGTGAAATTGGAAAGCCTGCTTTGATTATGAATTGGAGAATATTGACTCATTTCATGCTCTTATTTACGAAATGTCGTGATTTTTTGAAGGTCAAACAAATGACTTGAACCCAATTAAAGGGCATTGGAGGAAACGTGACAAAGAGTTTATAGAATTGTGATAACTTCAAGAGTTCGGGGCCGTTTGGCTACAAACAATGAAGAATGAACACATGAAAACCCTATTCACTTTTTTGCTCTTTTTAGGAGCATTTTCCATGCAGGCCCAGCAGGCCGACTATGGTAAAGAGCATTATAACATAAAGAGGGGGCTGGCCATACAAGGCTATGATCCTGTCGCCTATTTTACTCAAGACAAAGCAGTAGAGGGCAAATCATCTATAAAGCACACGGTCAAGGGTGTTACCTATTATTTCGCAAGTGAGTCTAATAAGAAGCAATTTGTGGCCAATCCTGCTAAATATGAGCCGGCTTATGGTGGCTATTGTGCCTACGCCATGGCCTTTGGTGATAAGGTGAAGATCGATCCGGAAACTTTTAAAGTGACGGATGGGAAACTCTATTTGTTTTACAATTTCAACTGGAATAACACCTTGAAAAAGTGGAACAAAGACGAGACCGGCCTGCACGCCAAAGCTGAAGGTAATTGGAAGAAGATTATTAAGTAGGCGGGATTATACAAACAGATGTTGAAATAGGCTTATGAACAGGCTTGATTGGCCTTGTTGACAACCTTTTATTGAATATTTCTGTACATTTGGTTAATATCGGGTCGATTTACAAAACGTTAGATGCAACTACAGCAAATCTCTGTTGACATACTGAAACAACTCATAGGTGTTTCGGGCCAACTGCAGGACGAAGAATTCAGACAACCACTGGATATACTTTCGAAGAACTCTATCGGAAAACACATCAGGCATATCATAGAATTCTATGATCTGATGATGGTGGGAAATATTTCCGGTTGTGTGGATTATGACAAGCGTTCGCACGACAAAGTGTTGGAAGATAACCGTGTGATGGCCATTGAAAAAATGAATTCCCTTGTACAGGAAATTGAAGCCATTACAGCGGATAAGCCCATTCAAATGACGGCCAACTATTCACTGGATGCTTATGCTCCGGTAGAAATCAATACTACCCTTTACAGGGAATTGCAATACAATGTGGAACATGCCGTTCACCACATGGCCATAATCAAGATCGCATTGCTCAATAGCTTCGCGGCTGTGAACCTTCCAGTGAGTTTTGGCGTTGCGCATTCTACCATCAAATACCAGCGCGACTCCGAATGTGCACAGTAACCTTTTTACCCAAAGGTACCCAGACATACATACTTACTTCAAATCGCGATGAGACTCCCAGTAGGGCAGCCGATCATCCGACCATGTATGAACGTCACGGTCACCAATTGTACTTCCCAAAAGACCCGCTGGCAGGTGGCACCTGGATAGTTACCGATAAAAAGCGATTTACCCTGTGTTTACTCAATGGCGCCTTTGTGGCACACAAGCGTACACCACCGTATAGGCTCAGTCGTGGGCAGATGGTGTTGGAGTTCTTCAAATATGCAGATGTAGGGGCTTTTTTATCCGAATACGATTTTACGGCCATAGAGCCATTTACCCTGGTAATGGTAGATACTACTGAATCTACCCAACTTACTGAGTTGATCTGGGATGGCAGTGAAGCGCATAATCAGAAGCTTTCAGCTGCTAAGGCGCACATCTGGTCATCGGCTACGCTTTATCCAAAAGAGATAGCACAACAAAGAGCAGGCTGGTTTGATCAGTGGCTCGAAAAGCATGATCAATTCGATCAACAACAAATCATCAATTTCCACAAACGAGGAGGCCAGGGCGACCTCTGGAACGACTTTGTGATGAAAAGAGGTGACAACCTGCAAACAGTAAGCATCACCTCCATTCACAAGAACGAAAGTTTTCAAATGACCTATGAAGACCTGCTCAACGAGAGCATTTCAGAAGGCTGATCAGAACTTTATCCCAAACTCCAGCATTATCAGATTGCTTTTGAGCACTATGCCATCAAAAGCCGTCAAATTGGTTTGCACTTGGTTGATAAAGCCAATATTGTAATTCAGTGCAGCGAAAATTCGGGTGTTCACGCCTATGCCGCGTTCAATACCTCCGCCAAAATTTCCAGCAAGGTCAAGGTTGGACCACTCAGAAATAATTGGACCACCATTACTCGAAGTGCTTTCGTTTGTAGTGTTGAGCCTGACTTCTGGTACCAAACCAAAGTTGAAGAAGAGCTTGGTGTCCAGCATCACTTCGTTGGTGTAGAGTTTTAACAACAAGGGTACCTGAACATATTCGTGGTCATATTCTTCGGCTACAGACCCGCCAAGAGTAGTGGCAGTGTACTTACTCATCTTAGAGGCAAAATTGACACCTCCACTAAAGAAGTAATTTTCTTTAAAAGGCATGTCTACAAAAGCCCCCAACAGGAACTTTACTGCAGTGCCGTCTCGCTGAACATCAGTGCTGCCACTGGATCCGGTTCTGACATTTGATAAAGTTGGAGCGATTTTGATACCGATTCGGTAATCCTGGGCCAGGCTTGCGCCTGAAATGAACAACACTAAAAGCGCTGAGATGACGTATTTCCTCATGTGGGATAAAATAAATAAATAGATTTGTCATTAAAAAAGAGTGTATGCGTAAAGTCCTCTTGTTTTTTCTGCTGCCGGTTGTTTTGTTTTCATGCAAAGACAGTGCCTGCGATAGCTTTCCCGATATTTCATCTGTCGATTTGGAGTTAGATTTTGAAGACCTGACTCCTTATATCCACGATTTGAACTCGAAGGAAGAAATGGCTCGATTCCTGGAATCAAGCCCGGTATTGAAGAACCACTTCTTCAAAGCACCACAATATCCCAGTGAAGAACAAATGCTGGACCAGACCTGGGAGATACTATCTAACCCTTATATCGATAGTCTCTACCAAGACATTAGGAAGATATTTGATGTGGAACAGCTGCGTACCGACCTTGAGAATGCCTACAAGCGCATTAAATATTTTTACCCGGACTTTGAGCCGCCAGCTATAAAGACGGTGTATTCTGGCTTTGGCAATGATATCTACCTCACCGATTCGCTGCTGGTGATCGGGCTCGATTATTATTTGGGACCTGAAGCAAAGCTGCGGCCCGATGAATATGAGTATCTGAAAATAAGACTTACCCCAGACCACCTGGTGCCGCAAATCATGCAGTTTACCTCCAACAAATTCAACGCAACCAACCTGTCGCAGCGGACTATACTAGATGAGATGGTTTTTTATGGCAAATCACTACAGTTTACCAAACAGGTATTACCCTGCACACCCGACAGCCTCATTATTGGCTATTCTTCTGCCCAAATGGCCAATGCTGAGGCCAGTGAGGGCTATCTATGGGGCTATTTTGTGCAGAATGCCCTATTGTATGACAAGCAACCACTGAACATTGCCAAGTACATTGAGGAACGCCCAAGCATTCCAGAGATCGATCGCATTTGCCCTGGAAGAATAGGGCAATGGTTGGGCTGGAGAATTGTTCAGGCCTATGAGAATGAATCAGGTGAAGATTTCAACAGTCTGATGACTAAAACGGAAGCGCGGGAAGTGCTTATGCAGTCAAGATATAAACCTCGGATCCGCTGACTTTGATCTGCTTTTCGTTATTGAGCACACTCACCAATTTTTGAATTTGCATCTTTTTGGAGTAATGCTCCTCGGCTATGCTTCTGGCGTTTTTCTTATGCGTTTCCAATAAATCTCTTCTTTCCAGAAATGGAGTGATCTTATTCACAAAATCTTGTGGATTAAGTGGATCAGCATAAAAGCCACACTTATATTTTTCTACCAGGTCTTTAGTCCAGCCAGGGGTGTTCACAATGGTTAACTTGCCTGAAGCCAGGCTGTCAAATAGCTTGTTGGGGCTATTAGTAGCCAGTATTGGCATATTGGCGAAGCACACATAAGTAGCGTCTGAGACATTGAGTATGGCCCTGACGCCCTCTTTATTCTGATGAGGGATAAACTCTACATTGGACAATTTCTTCAAGTAAGAAGAAAGCTTGATATGGCTCAATCGGCCGCCATGACCTACTATCTTAAACTGTATGTTGATCTTCTGCTTTAGACAACTCTCGGCAATGTCAAGAAAGTATTCAAGCTTATTGGTTGGCCCAATGCTACCCAGGTAAGTAATGACAAAAGGGTTTTTTGCATGGTAAAACTCTACCAGCTTGGGGTCTTTGATCTCGTTATTAAAAAACTGACAGTCGGCCATATTGGGAATCATGTATACGTCCTTTTCAGGTACTACACCCTTGATCCAATCGCGCATTCCAGGCGATAGCGACACTATTTTATCAGCCTCTCTATAGATTTTTGCCTCCAGGCCATAAAGCCATTTTTTCAATGGTCT
>Ga0316204_10000986_pt1 | contig 87504 bp, 74 predicted proteins | sample 6monrhotite_MG_2_FD_205661 | JGI IMG/M metagenome (GOLD analysis project Ga0316204, IMG submission 205661) | Microbial mat bacterial communities from mineral coupon in-situ incubated in ocean water Damariscotta River, Maine, United States -... | ecosystem: Environmental > Aquatic > Marine >... | reverse complement strand
GGATTAACATTTAATATATAAACATTTGAAATTATTCAAAAATACTGGCAAAGTAGGTCTCAATTAATCAAATATTTGGCTGAGGGAAATTGTTGCCTAAAAATAGGCTTTTTCTACAGCCTCGTTAACTTACATTGGTGAATTTAACTATAATGCTGAATAATCAAAGTGCTAACAAATCGCTCAAGCCGTGTGTGCAAAAAGCAGCACACACTCGGAACAAGCAAACGGCGCTTGGCCGCTTAGCTCAGCGTTAGGCACCCTAGGAGTAAAAATGAAAAGAAGAATTTATTTGACGACGTTATTGTTGTTAATTATTAAGCCAAGCTTTGCTGACGAGTATTTCCCGTTTGTTGAGTTTACTTGTATTCCAGAAGCAAATTATTTAAAAGTGTCTGCAGAAGGTTTTTATAACATTGGCGCTTACAAAAAAGAAACTGAAGTGGTTGAGGCTATCGAAAAGCAATCAACCCTTCACTATGTTGGCTGGAATAATCCCCTGAGAAAATCATGTACTGTCAACGGTAAAAGTATTGAAGTGGAGCTCAACTATCGTAAACCTCAGGCTAGAGGTGAATGTGGCGGTGAAGAAAGAGGAGCATTGCAGGTCACTATTGATGGTTTAAAAGTAATAGATGGGGCTCGTTTTCATAGTGAATGTTTCACCTCATCTGTTAAAACGATAGACTTTAGTGCTTTACAATATGGTCATTTTAAGATTTGTGGTAGGTACACTGAACGTAAACCTTACAAAAATAAAAATGTGTGTGCGGGAGTTCATTTGAGAAAAATAAAAGAAGGTGAGCCCGCAAATGTAGAGGCTCTCTTGAAAAAGTTTTCGGCTGATTACTAGCCTAACAAAAAGCTGCACGCTGACACATACTGCTACGTTCGTTTTTGTGTCTGTCGCTGCGCTTCATTATCACACATAAACGCTCTCCACAGTATGTGCAGGTGAGCTTGGCGTTGAACTTCCGCTTTTGAGCCAGGCTGTGTGAAAACAAAACTGGGCGAATATTTGCGGAAGTTTTCGTTCGAAAATACGCCTGAGATTAAATGTGGTAGGGGATTTTTAACTCTGATTTTTTTAAATATTCACGTAGCGACGCGTTCTAAATTTAAAAGGTTACGTTTTCACACAGCCTGGACCGTTTGCAGACCAATCATAAAAGTCGTTTAACATCTGCAAATCGAACCTGACGGACATTATAAAAATTTCAGTATTCGGCATTTAGCGAGAGATCAGTACGAACTAACACCCCTTTACGATATTTTGTCAATACACCCTATAATTGGTGGAAAAATTAATCAAATAGCTGTTCAAAAAGCTAAAATGGCTATGGCAATAAGAGGCAGTAAAAATTATTATTTGATCGATAGAATACAGCGACGGCATTTTATCAGGCAAGCAGTTGATGTTGGAATTTCGGAGGATGAGGCGGAGGGCTTAATCGATAGTGTTATTGATTCTACTGAAGCGGCTATTCAGAAAACGTATCAAATATTGCCGAATGACTCTCCAAAAAAACTAGCCGACAAAATATTGAAGGGACTGTCAAAGCAATTTCGCAAATTGGCTTCACAAAAACACAAAACTTCGATTAAAAACTCTAAATTTGTCGGATAAAAAATGGAGCCTACTTGCTCCATTTTTAGTTTATTCAAAATTTTATTAAGTTAACTCTAACTATAAAAACTCACCATTTTCATCAATCGCTCTACCTAAAGGATCACCATTATCTCGGACTCTCTGCTCTACGAAGGACTACTTTTGAGCTAGCACTTGCCCAGTGCCCTTGTTAAACTACCGATTACGCTTAGCAAATACATCATTTTTCGAAAATGCAATCAAAATAATATGACTAGTAAAACACCAACCAGCCAGATAAAGGCTAATTTATTCGTGGTTTCAGCGCCTTCTGGAGCCGGAAAAACAAGCTTGTTAAAACAGCTTCTTGTTGAACTGGATTCTGCTGAAACTTCTATTTCTCATACAACTCGAACAAAGCGAGACGCAGAAGTTGATGGGGTTGACTACCATTTCGTGGAAATAGATAGGTTTAAGCAGCTCATTGAAGAAGATGCTTTTTACGAATATGCGGAAGTATTTGGTAATTTTTATGGAACGAGTAAGTCGTCAATTGCCGATCAGCTTAACAGAGGTACCGATGTTATATTGGAAATCGACTGGCAAGGAGCGCGTCAAATTAAGCAACAATTGCCTGAAAGTCGTTCAATTTTCATCCTTCCGCCATCTAAATCCGAATTGGAATCTCGCCTAAAGGGTCGTGGTCAAGACAATGATGAGATTATAGCGAAGAGAATGAGTGCGGCGATTAGTGAAATGTCGCACTATAATGAATACGATTATTTGGTGATCAATGATGATTTTTCTGTGGCTGTGAGTGAAATTGAAGTGATAATTCGTGCCGAAAGGCAAAAGCAGTCAATTCAACAGCAAAAACATGCTCAATTGTTGCGCAATCTTTTGGAGTAGAGCACAATTTGAGTTAAACTATGCGACCTTTTTGAGCAACGGCTAGAGTAATATTAGCGGTTGCAGATTTTTTATTTTTTATAAGCTGGGAAAAACCAATGGCAAGAGTCACAGTAGAAGATGCAGTTGACGCAATCGGCAATCGATTTGACCTGATCATGGTCGCATCAAAACGTGCTAGACAACTAGCAACTGGCGGAAAAGATCCAATGGTTGATTGGGATAATGACAAACCGACTGTTGTCGCGATTAGAGAGATCGAAGAATTTCTCGTAACAGTTGATAATATCGATAAATTGGGTGCTCCACCTGTCGAAGAAATTATTGAAGAAATTACCGAAGATTAAATCCCTCATTTGTTCTTTGGTACTATTTAAAGATACAGTTTTAGGAGACTGAGGTGTATTTATTTAGTGGTCTTAAGGAGCAGTTAGAGAGTTACTTAGACGAAACACAAGTTGAAAAAATTCAACAAGCTTATATTTTTGCCCGTGATTCTCATGAAGGGCAGTTAAGAACCAGCGGCGATCCTTATATTACCCACCCGGTCGCCGTTGCAAAAATTCTCGCTTCACTCCATCTCGATGCACAAACCATTATGGCTGCCTTAATGCATGATGTGATCGAAGACTGTGAGGTCACTCGTGAAGATATCGTCAAGCTGTTTGGAGAACGAGTTGCAGCGCTTGTAGAAGGCGTCACTAAACTGACGCAAATAAAATTCCGCTCTCGTCAAGAGGCACAAGCCGAGAATTTTCGTAAGATGATGATGGCGATGGTTGAAGATCTTCGAGTCGTTCTTATAAAGCTTGCCGATCGATTGCACAACATGAGAACGCTCGGTTCACTCAATAATGAAAAACGAGCTCGTATCGCCAAAGAAACCATGGAAATTTATGCACCAATCGCCAATCGGTTGGGTATGTTTGCTATGCGTCGTGAGTTAGAAGATTTAGGTTTCGCTGCGAAGTATCCTATGCGCTGTCGCGTCATTAAAGAAGCAGTCAAAAAAGCGCGCGGAAACCGTAAAGAAATCATAAACAGTATATCCAATAATATTTTGCAACGGCTTAACGCTGAAGGGATCGATGCTGAAATCGGCGGTCGGGAAAAGTCCGTATTTAGCATTTATCGAAAAATGCGCGGTAAAGTCGGCGTGTTTGATCAAGTAATGGATGTATATGGTTTTAGGGTTGTGACCGACACAGAGGACAGTTGCTATCGTATTTTGGGTCAATTGCATAACTTATATCGCCCTGTTCCCGGACGTTTTAAAGACTATATCGCCATTCCTAAAACCAATGGATATCAGTCTTTGCATACGACTCTTAAAGGCCCCCATGGACTTCATATTGAGGTTCAAACACGTACCACAGAGATGGATCAAATGGCTGAAAATGGTGTCGCGGCTCATTGGCTTTATAAAGGCGCCTCTGAAGTGAATCGCGCCGAAATAAAAGCTCGGGAATGGATGAGCAACTTAATGGAGTTGCAAAAAAATACCGGTGACTCGATTGAATTCATTGAAAGCGTTAAAGTTGATTTATTTCCTGATGAAGTTTATATTTTTACGCCGAACGGGAATATCATCGAATTACCCAAAAATGCCACAGCGGTTGATTTTGCCTACGCAATACATACCGATGTGGGCAATAGTTGTATCGCTTGTAAAGTGGATGGAAAAATTGTGTCTTTGTCTGGGTCTCTAACCAATGGGCAAACCGTTGAAATTATTACGGCACCCGGTGCTAAACCCAATCCAGGCTGGTTAAGTTTTGTTGTCACCAGTAAAGCTCGAAGCAATATACGCCACTTTATAAAAAATTTACGACGAGATGATGCGATTAATTTGGGAAAAAGGCTACTCGAAAAATCGCTTGGAAATCGTTCGCTTGATTCTATAGAAAAGAAATATTTTGACAAAGTTATAAAAGAAACTCGCAAAGAAAGTTTCGATGATATTTTAGCGGAAATCGGTTTAGGGCAAACAGCAAGTGTCATTATTGCGCACCGTCTAGAACCCAATACAGAAAGTGCGGCAAAAAAACATAAAAATAGCAATCGGTCTTTAGCAATTAAAGGTACTGAAGGAATGATGATCGAATATGCAAAATGTTGCCATCCTATTCCCGGAGACTCAATAGTCGGAACGATTAGCAGTGGTGGTGGATTTATCTTGCATCAACAAGACTGCCGGAATATTGCTGATCACTCGAGTAAATTAGATAAATATGTGCCGGTGCAATGGGAAAAAAATGTCGAAGGCGTTTTTAGAGTTGATCTAAAAATAGAAGTAGTTAATCGCCATGGCATTTTGGCAAAGGTCACGAATCTTATTGCAGATGAAGGTGTTAACATTGTTAATATAGATATTGATGCTAATGATGGCGCAACTAATATTATGAGTTTCTTAATTGAATTAACGGGACGTTTACAACTCGCTAATTTAATTCGCAAAATTCGATTATTTGATTTTGTTATTAAAGTGGCTCGTAGTCGTTAATCGCCATTATTAACTCATAACAACTAGTATTATTTGTCTAACTAAAATTAGACTTCATATAATCCATCAATCGAGAATATTTTATGACAAAAACAATTATTCAAACGGACAACGCACCAGCAGCAATTGGTACTTATTCGCAAGCTGTTCGGTGTGGTCAAACGGTATATATTTCTGGACAGATCCCATTAGTTTCTGAGTCAATGGAGTTTGTATCTGATAAAATTGAAGCTCAAATTCACCAGGTTTTTAAAAACTTGTCCGCGATCACCGTCGCAGCTGGTGGTGATTTGAATCAGATAGTCAAACTCAATATTTTTCTGACAGATTTGTTTTGCTTTCCGATGGTCAATGAAATTATGGCAGAGTATTTTCAAAAACCTTATCCCGCAAGAGCAGCAGTTGGTGTTAAAGAATTACCTAAAGGTGCCTTGGTCGAAATGGACGCAGTCATGGATTTAGATAGTTAAATTTAGTAGGATTTATAGAAGTGTATCTAGGAACCTAAGCGTTGGAAAACCCAAGAAACAATAGAATTACCGAGCTTTTAAATCGTCGCCAAAAAGATCTGACGGTATTTATGGATGAAGTTCATAAACCTCACAATCTTGCGGCAATTGTTCGAACATGTGATGCGATTGGTATCGGTGATGTACACGCAGTGTATCCAAAGAGTGTAATTAAGGTTTGCCATGGTACCTCAATGGGAAGTAATCGGTGGGTGACGACTCATACACACAAAGAGTTGTCTTCAGGGATTGCTCAAATGAAGAGCGAAAAAAAACAAGTTTTGGCTGCACATTTTTCTGATCGGGCGGTTGATTTTAGGACAATTGATTATACTAAACCTACCGCTATTTTGGTTGGTTCCGAAAAATTTGGCGTCAGTCAACAAGCTGCAGAATTTGCTGATGAACATATTCTTATTCCTATGTTAGGCATGGTTCAATCGCTCAATGTTTCGGTAGCGACTGCGATTATATTATATGAAGCTCAGCGACAAAGAGAGCTCGCTGGATTTTATAACAAGCGTCAACTTGACGGTACGGTTTGCGAAAAATTTCGCTTTGAGTGGTTGCATCCTGATGTTAAAATATTTTGTGATAAGTATTCACTTCGCTATCCTGAGTTGGACGAAAATGGTGACATTCAAGATGATACATGGAATGAATTACGCTTGTCAGTTAATAAGTCGTTAAAGTGAATAATCAAGAAATAGCACATCCCCCCATTCTCGATATAAGACCTGTGGCTCTTTTTCAGAAAGCTCATATTCTCTACTCTTCTAATTTCCCGGTAGCAGAATTACCTGAACGATTGCATGAATTGCCTGTTCGTACTCAGCCGATTAGTTTGTTCGGTTTACCTTCAGAATTGCAAACTGCGACGGAGTTCTTAACCAGTAAAGGCTACAGCATAACGAATGCACAAATTGCTTCAGATGAAGAATTACAAATGCTCGGTAGACACAATGCGCTTGGTACAGGCGATAGTTATCAACGATTGTGGGAACCTGCGAAAATAGTCTCTCAGTTTATTAATGAATATGCGGATAAATGTAGTAACAAAAATGCTTTAGATCTTGCTTGTGGTGCCGGGCGTGATTCGGTATATATGGCGATGAAGGGGTGGGAGGTGGCAAGTGTCGATTACCTACCAAGTGCGTTGCAAAAAGCATCGGATTTGGCGATGCGTTGCAAACAATCAATCAATACTATATTAATGGATTTGGAAAAATTTGATTTGCAAAAGACCAGTTTAGAAAATGAATTGAATAAACTCAGACATGTGAATGAATTATTTGGTTGTGTGATCGTGATCCGTTATTTACATAGACCGAATTTAGAATTATTAAAAAACCTGATCGATATCGGCGGGTTTATTGTTTACCAAACGTTTATGCAAGGCTGTGAAAAATTTGGACGACCAAAAAATCCAAAATTTCTGTTACAGCAAGGTGAGTTGGCTGAAATATTCTCGGATTTTAATATTCTTGTTGATGAGATAGAATATTTGAATGATGGAAGACCGACCAATCGGTTTATTGCGCGAAAAATCGAGTGAACGGAATATTTAGTATTTGATCAATGCTATACTCAAAGCAATTTCCAAAAGGCTTAAACACGGGTATACACCAATGTTTTGCAATAAAAACTCTTACAATGACGATATAAGTGATGGTAACAGAAAGACAATATAAAGCAGTTTTGTTCGCGGATATATCGGGCAGCTCTGCTTTGTATAAAAATAAAGGAAATAGTGAAGCAAAAACCATCATTCGCAGACTGCTCGATGAAATACAAAAGCTAACCCTAGAACACAAAGGTCGTGTGATAAAAACGATCGGCGATGAAGTCATGGTATGTTTTTCATCCGGACAAAATAGTGTTGAAGCCGCCATTTCAATTCAACAAAATTTTGTAGCAACTTTTACTCAGCACCAGGTCATGGTGAGTATCGGAATTTCTTATGGTGAAGTTTTAATCGAAGATAATGATCTTTTTGGTGAAACAGTTAATGATGCCGCGCATCTCACTAAATTGGCCAAGGGTGGTCAAATATTGTTGTCAGAGTCTTTGCTGAATGATTTAACAGCGAGCCAAAAGGCTAACACGAGAGAGTTTGATCGGATCACGCTGAAAGGCGCTAAAGAACGTTCTTCGATTTTTCGTTTATACTGGCAAGAGGACGGTGGAACGCATAACGAAACACAGTTCTTATCAACCGGAATTGTTTTAGAACAAATAACTAAGCAAATATTATCGATAAAATGTGGCGGACAGGAAATTATAATCGAACCAAACATGACACCGTTTATGATTGGAAGAGATGTTGCTTCCTGTCAACTTGTTTTGGATAACTCGCAAGTTTCGCGAGAGCACTGTCATATTACTTATCATCGTGGTAAATTTGTATTGGTTGATCATTCTACCAACGGATGCTACTTGAAGCCGGTTAATGGCATAGAGTTTTATTTACGTAGGGAAGAGTTCCCCTTGTTGGAAGATAGTTATTTATCACTTGGTGTACCCACAAAAAATGCGGGGGAACATCTTATTTATATTAATTACCTGAACAAACACTGATCGACCATACTAGACAAAAATAAAAGGACTAATTCATGAGACGTATCGCATTTTGGTCTCCAAAAGGTGGTGTAGGTAAGACAACCTTAGCACTCAATTTTGCAGCGGCAGCTTATTATGCTGGATATAAAGTTATTGTATGTGATTTAGATCCCCAACAATCCGCAGTTGATGTATTTAGTGAAAACCAATTGCCTTTCACCGTGGTTTCAAATCTTCCACAAGTCATACCAAATGTAGATTTTCTGATTAGCGATTATTCTCCAAGTATTGATCATCTGCCGGTCGAAGAAACAATTGTTCTGCCGATGCGAGCTAGTATACTTGATGTAAAAGCCGTTGCTAGAGCAACACGACTTGTGAGAGATAAGCGGATCATTAAATGTGTTAACGCAGTTGATACGAGAAGGCAAGATGAAAGAATTTTAGCAATGAAACTCTATTCTGAAGGTGCTCATCTTATAAAAGGTCGATCGATTTATGTAAGAAGTATGGGAAAAGGTAAAACCGTTTTTCAAAAAAATGTTTATGGGGCTAAAGATGCCCAAAATGAGATTAATCGATTATTACATAGGGTGTTGCAGCCAAATGAGTAAATAATCCTAAAATAATCAGTTGGATTCGTGGAAAGAGTGCTAGACCACGCCGCGATTAGCGTAATGAAAAATTGCATGGTCACCTTGACAGTGATGAGTTATGTTTGTAAATGGCAGGAATAAAAAAAGGAAGCGCTAGCTTCCTTTTTTATTATCAAGGTATAAATACCTTACTGGCAAGAGCTATTTTTTAGCTGGTGCTTTTTTCTTAGCTTTTTTCTTAGCTTTTTTGGGCTTAGATGCAGCAGCAACTAATTTTGCTTCCAACTTGACAGCAGCGTTTGCTTGCTTAGCTTGTAATCGTGCGACAGCAGCAGCGTCTTTCTTAGCTGTAGCAGCCATTTTTCCGCTAACAGCTTGCATTGCTTTCAACATTGCATTGGCAGCTTTTTGAGCATCTTTAGCAGTCTTAACTTTAGCTTTTTGAGCTTTTACTCTTGCAACAGCGCTTAATTTTCCTGCTGTTGCTGATTGAACTGCTTTTTTAGCAGCAGCCGTTTTCTTTTTAGCAGCAACGCCTTTTTTTGTTGCAACCATTTTAGTTGCTGCATTCACTTTTGCAACTAATGCTTTTAAAGAGCTTTCAGCTTTTTTGACACCAGCGTTTGCTTTGTCATATGCAGACTTCGCATTAGCTACTGCCTTGTCGATCCCCATAGATTTAGGAACTGCTTTTTTAGCTGCCGTTTTATTAGGAGCTGCTTTTTTAGTTGCCGTTTTCTTAGGAGCCGCTTTTTTAGGAGCTACTTTTTTAGAAGTTGCTACTTTAGTCGCCATTTTCTGAGGAGCTGATTTCTTAGCTGCTACCTTTTTTACTTTCTTTTTTACGCCGCCTTTGGCCATGATTTTCTCCACTGTTTTTGAATGTAGTTAGTTCAGTTCGAAGTGTATAGCTGAAATCAAAAAAATACAAAAAAAATATTGGAAATAAGCAAAAAAAAGCGATTATTTTTTATATTTTAACGAAATTTGCCTCTATTTATCCATTAGTTGATCTTTTTAGTAAAAAAAATCTTAATAAGAGTTATTTCTTTATACAAAAATATAAATCGTAAAAATAACCGAATGTCATTTTTTTCTTTGCTTTTCTACCCAGCCAGTAATTGTTTTGGCGACGATGTTATCTTCGTCTTGAAGTTTTGATGAGGATAACATTCCTGTATTAAATCTCTGAAATTTTGATCGCCATAAACGTTTTTTATACATAGTGTTAAAAATATCTGTATTGGTAGAAACTGGGTGAAACGAGAATAAAGGGTTGGTTTGTTGTGCAAAGGTTTCGGCAAGATTGTTACTTACTCCAATAGGAAGTTGGGGTTGTAGAAAAATAATAGGTGTTAGTCGTTTGTTATCGAGGCATTTTAAACTCCAATATGCCGAATTTTGGTTAGCGATGATAACAGTGGGTAGTTTTGTAATATCCGTTTGTTCAAAAATACCTTGGTATAGTGATGAAAAGTAATTTTGGTATTCTTGAGCATTCTTGAAAAAAAATTCGCCGGTATCTATACTTGCGCGCATTTCGTCATTTGAATCTTGTTGTAGAATATTCGATTGGTCGGGAAGTGTCGTGTTACTCACATCATTATTGTTAGTCTTATCTTTATTCTGCGTTCCTACCAGCAGTTTTGGAAAATCTTCTTGAGCAATATTAGGAATAAATATATTCCAACCTAGTTTTGTTAGTTGTTTAGTAAGAGGGTGTATGAGTCGAAAATGTTCTGCATTTTCGCCCTGAGCGTGGAGTAGCAAAACATTCCCTCTCTCTTTTCTTCCTTTTCCCCTATGCCACAAAACCAAATGTTTATTGGAGATTGCATTTACCCATAAAATATTATCGGCTATCGTGTTTTGTGAGAGCTCATCAATTGGTGTGGAATAGGAAAGCGTAAAATGGTTAGTATTTTCACTCTCAATAGTCGTTATTTTTGGTGATGATTGATCTTCTGCTGCGTTACTCGATTCGATTAATAGAAAGCCAATCAGAAACATCAAAAAGAGTTCCGTTTTTATTCTCAAAATCTTCATAATCTGACCATTATTGAACGAATAAACGCTACTAGTCGAATATTCAATATCTTTTAATCCTTAATAAAGGAAAAAGCGATAGACACTGGTTTAATCTTGAGTATGGCACATTTATGCTGACAACGAGCGCGTTGCTGGGTATTTAGTATAAAATGTTCACTTATAATTAACCCCCTTTTGGTTTTTGGACGTTTATTAGAAGGCGTTTTTAAGAATTAGTTGATGTTGTTCTGCAATACAAAGACTGGCTTATTTGGACGGGTTTGTTATGAGTGGTTTCTTTCATTATTCTAAGTTGCACAATTAATAATTTGGAATATTATTCAGATTGACATAAAGGATGAATAATCGTTAAAAACATAGGTTGCAAAAGATGTTGATTTCAAGTTCACTTGCCAAATGCGATCGGAATTAAATGATGAACAATTGATGCTTAAATATGCAAAAGGTGATGTATCGGCTTTTGAGGTACTTTATTTTAAGCATAAAGGTGGGTTATTTCGATATTGTTTACGCCAATTTTCGAATCGGGCAATAGCGGAAGAGTGTTTTCAAGAGATTTGGATGAAGGTTATTAATAATCGGACAAATTATCAACCGACAGCGCTTTTCACGACTTATCTCTACCGCATTGCACAAAATCATGTGATTGATATTTTTCGTAAAGAGAAGAAACGGGCTAACGATTGTGAATACGATGAAATTAGTTCTGAGATAATTACACCGATTCAGCAAGTTACTGAAGCAGAAATAAAAGACCAGCAAGCCATGATTGTTGAGTTAAGAAAACAAATTAGTTCATTGCCATTTGAGCAAAAAAATACGTTGTTACTGAAGTTGGACACGGGTCTGTCCCTCGATGAAATTTCGCATGTTTTAGATTGCGGCAAAGAGACGGTAAAAAGCCGTTTAAGGTATGCGACCAGTAAATTAAAAGAGTTATTGGCAAATCCATTGTTTGCTGAAAATCAGTTAGCGGAACAAAAAATATCATCTAAGCAAAAGTTAGGAGTTGAGAAAAAATGACCAATCCGACTCAGAATTCCGATGCAGATATTTCTGATACAGACATTTCGGAAGATTGGTACCACCTTGAACGATTTATGTTGCAACAAGACTGCCTTTTGCCCGACGAAGCATTGGACAAACAAATTATTGCAGCAGCTCATCGAGAAATTAAATTGCCGTCAAAGCCGCGAGAATACCAACTAAGTTGGTGGCGGAAGTTGTCTCTGCCTTTATATATTGCCGCTGGCTTTACATTTACAGTGATTGGTTTTACTTCACTTTGGCAGGAGCCTGATTATTTGATGGACACAGAAAAGACTCAAACAGTTTCTGTTGAAATCAATTCTAACTATGTTGCATCTCAGCAGGAAGCACAAAAATCATCACCAATTAAGAGAGAGTTACCTGAACTGGTTATTGCACCAACGACATTGGGAGTGACTCCCAAGGAACAAGCTACTTCAGATTTTTCTACCCAAGAACGGACAGAATTTGTTCTGCCTAGTAATGATGAAAAAGTTTACACAGGGACTGAATTATCCAAAGCGACCTATCCTGAAAAAGAAGCATGGGTTCATAAAATCATCGAATTGATGAAAAAAGGTGAAAACGAATCAGCGCTGGTCGAGTTATCCAGATTCAAAAAAGCGTATCCTAATTATCCAATTGAAGAGCAAATAAAAGTACTGACTCGCTAGTTTTAAGTCCACAGTTGTTCAGGTGAACCATTAACACTTATAAAGTATAAAAAACGATAAGAATATTTTGTAAACGTCTATTAATTGTTCGATCTTTATCCTAAATAAAAAAACAGAATCGTTTGTATCTAAACATATCTTACATTTTGCTTGATTCCTATCATTTGTCCCTTATAATTCGACCACAATAAGGAGGGATATGGACATTAAGTGAGCAAAACGTCAAATTTCTGCTATTTTTATGTCATCATTTCTTTATTCTTACATTAAATCCAAAAAGCGGCTTAACCCGTTTTCAATAAAAATGGAGATCTCTCAATGGTCATTCGACGCAAGTTGATTGCTGTGATGACTTCGTTATTAAGCGTGATGCTTAGTGGTGTAGTACAGGCAGCTGCTGAAATGAATATGCGCCCCGGAGTGACTGAAACGAGCCAAGCTGCATTTGACCTGCATATGATGGTCATTTGGGTAATGGTTGTTATTTCAGTTATTGTTTTCGGCGCAATGATTTATTCATTTATTTTTCATCGTAAATCTAAACACCCTACTCCTGCTACTTTTTCTCATAGCACTAAAGTAGAGCTTGTTTGGACAATCATTCCAATATTAATATTAATTTATTTGACCATTCCAGCGGTCAAGCTATTGATAGAAATGGAAGATACTTCTGAGTCCGAAATGAGTGTTCAAATCACCGGTTCTCAATGGAAATGGCATTATAAGTACATTGATCATGATATTGAATTTTATAGTAATTTGAGTACGCCAAGAGAGCAGTTTGAGAATTATGAAGGAAGCGGCGCTGCGAATAACCCTAACTATTTACTTGAAGTTGATAACGAATTAGTCATTCCAGTTGATACAAAGGTTCGTTTTCTAGTAACTGCTGCAGACGTAATTCATTCATGGTGGGTTCCTGACTTAGCGGTAAAGAAAGACGCCATTCCTGGATTCATCAATGAAACATGGACTAAAGTACTTACACCTGGAATCTATCGGGGTCAATGTACTGAGCTGTGCGGTAAAGATCATGGATTTATGCCTGTAGTTGTTCGAGTTTTAAGTAAACCAGATTTCGCAATATGGGTTGCCGATAAAGATGCTGAAAAAGTCGTAGCTGAAAAAGCTGCGGCAGAAGCGGCAGCACAAAGTTGGAGTCTTGATAAGCTAATGGCACTCGGCAAGACAACTTACGATGCTAAGTGTTCGGTCTGTCATCAGGTAACAGGTTTGGGGCTTCCACCGACTTTCCCTGCTCTAAAAGATAGCCCGATAGCATTAGGTGCGATTGACGCGCATATTGAGATTGTGGTTGATGGTAAGCAAGGAACTAGTATGGCTGGTTATGGTTCTCAATTGACTGATGCTGAACTTGCAGCTGTTATTACTTATGAGCGTAATGCTTGGGATAATAATACTGGCGATTTGGTTCAACCCGCTGACATTCAGGCTTTTAAAGCCGGTAACAAATAGGAGACGATCACTATGGGCGATCATCACCCAACCGGCATTAAGCGCTGGTTATACACAACAAATCATAAAGACATCGGTTCGATGTATTTATGGTTCTCTTTTATAATGTTCTTAATTGGTGGAGCAATGGCAATGGTTATCCGTGCCGAGCTTTATCAACCAGGACTTCAATTTGTCGATCCTAATTTCTTCAACCAAATGACAACCATGCATGGTTTGATCATGGTCTTTGGCGCTGTTATGCCAAGTATGGTTGGTTTAGCTAATTGGTTAATCCCAATGATGATTGGTGCGCCAGATATGGCTCTACCAAGAATGAATAACTGGAGTTTTTGGATTCTTCCATTTGCTTTCACTCTTTTATTATCATCTTTATTTATGGAAGGTGGTGCACCAAACTTTGGTTGGACTTTTTACGCACCTCTATCAACCACTTATGGACCACCAAGTACTGACTTTTTCATCTTAGGGGTTCATATGATGGGAATTTCATCCATCATGGGTGCTATTAACGTCATCGTAACCGTATTTAATATGCGTGCTCCAGGTATGACATTGATGAAAATGCCATTGTTTGTATGGACTTGGTTAATCACTGCATTCTTGTTAATCATGGTCATGCCTGTGTTAGCTGGCGTGGTCACAATGATGCTAACCGACCGTCATTTTGGTACGTCATTCTTTGATGCTGCAGGTGGTGGTGATCCGGTTATGTTCCAGCATATATTCTGGTTCTTCGGTCATCCTGAAGTTTATATTATGATTTTGCCAGCATTTGGTGTGGTATCAGAAATTATTCCTGCATTTTCTAGGAAAAAACTATTTGGTTACTCTTCAATGGTTTATGCAACCGCATCGATCGCATTGTTATCATTTATCGTATGGGCGCATCATATGTTTACTACTGGAATGCCGGTAGCTGGCGAGTTGTTCTTTATGATCGCGACAATGTTGATAGCTGTTCCAACTGGTGTGAAGGTATTTAACTGGGTGGCAACTATGTGGCAAGGGTCATTGACCTTTGAAACACCAATGTTGTTCTCAATCGCTTTTGTAATTTTATTTACGATTGGCGGCTTCTCTGGAGTAATGCTTGCAATGGCTCCTGTTGATTTTCAGTATCATGACACTTATTTTGTCGTTGCTCATTTCCATTATGTCTTGTTCCCAGGCGCTATCTTCGGAACAACCGCAGCAGTTTATTATTGGTTGCCTAAGTGGACTGGAAAAATGTACAACGAGACATCAGGGAAAATTCACTTTTGGTTATCCATGGTGTTTGTTAATTTAACATTCTTCCCAATGCATTTTAGTGGTTTAGCTGGAATGCCAAGAAGAATACCTGATTACAACATGATGTTTGCTGATTTTAATATGTGGGCAAGTATTGGTGCTTTTGGCTTGGGACTAACCCAAATATATTTCCTTGTGACAATTATTGTGGCAATACGCAGTGGTAAACCAGCAGAGCAAAAGCAATGGGATGGAGCATCAGGTTTGGAATGGGATGCGTTACCATCTCCTGCGCCATATCACACATTTGATACGCCGCCGAAAGTAAACTAAGTAAACGATTTAAAGGTTTAATTAAATAGTTAAAATGACTGAGCAAATGCCACAGGCTAGTAATAAAAAACTAATCATTCGGTTAGTCGCAATTATTGGTGGAATGTTCCTGTTTGCATTTGCTTTGGTACCACTTTATAACGTTTTTTGTGATATCACGGGTATTAACGGTAAAACTCGTGGACAGGCTCTTTATCAAGATGAAAAAATTGATAAAAAGCGGGTCATAACTATTGAATTTTTAACCAATATCAATCGAGGTATGCCTTGGGAATTTAAGTCGATGGTCAAGTCGATGAAAGTGCATCCAGGTGAATTGAATGAAGTTCGCTTTTATGCAAAAAATCGATCAAAATTTGATATCATTGGACAAACCGTTCCCAGCGTTGCCCCAGGACAAGCCGCATTATATTTAAACAAGACGGAATGTTTCTGCTTCGACCAACAGCCATTAGCTGCTGGCGAAGAAGCTGAAATGCCAATGAAGTTTTATATTGATGCCGATATTCCAGATGATATACACCGTTTAACTTTGTCTTACCAATTATTTAATATCACTGAGGCTGCAAAAGCTGGCTCAGTGGCGACCAAGTAGAGCGATTTTATTCGCTTAAATGGAGAAATATAAATGAGCACTGAAACAGAAGAAAAGTACGAAAAATACTACGTGCCAGAACAAAGCCCTTGGCCAATAGTTGGTGCTGTCGCTTTGTTTTTTATCGCCTTTGGTGGTGGTAGTTTTATTCATCAATCAACAGATGTAGTTGACACAGGCGAAGCCGGATGGGGTGCCTTTGTTTTTATGGCGGGTTTAGCTGTAATGATTTATATGGTTTTTGGCTGGTGGAAAGATGTAATCAGTGAATCAATGGATGGTTTATATAGCTCACAAATGGATCGTTCATTTAAACAGGGCATGTTATGGTTTATTATATCGGAAGTGATGTTTTTCGCCGCATTTTTTGGCGCATTGCTTTACGTGCGACAACTCATTGTTCCATGGTTAGGTGGAGCAGGTAATAATTTTGAAACTCATGCGATATTATGGCCTAACTTTATTCCCGAATGGCCATTAACAACCACTCCAGATGGAACAACAACAACTGGAATGGGCGCATGGGGTTTGCCAGCAATTAATACCGCGATATTATTAACTAGCTCATGGACATTAACCATTGCCCATCACGCGCTAAAAGATAACAATCGTCAAGCTTTGCTAAATTACACTACATTGACAGCAGCACTAGGTATTATTTTTATCGCATTACAAGCTTGGGAATATCATCATGCGTATAACGCGATGGGGCTAACTTTAGGGAGCGGAATCTACGGTTCAACCTTCTTTATGTTGACAGGTTTTCATGGATTCCATGTTACTTTAGGAACTATATTTTTAATAGTCTTATCAATTCGTTGTTCTAAAGGTCATTTCACTAAAGAGCATCATTTTGCTTATGAAGCAGGCGCTTGGTACTGGCATTTTGTTGACGTTGTTTGGTTATTCCTATTTATATTTGTCTACCTAATTTAGTTATTCAAATAAGTGAAGATTAAAAACCGAAGCATTAAACTTCGGTTTTTTTTGGTTTAATTTATGGTTGAGTAACCGTTGGCAAGCCGTGAGGTTCAATCCATCCAGCGAATATACCAATGATAATTAATACAAAAAGCATGATAGATAAACCAATACGCCAACCAAGACTGTTAGCTATTTTCTTTGAATCTTGTTTGCCAGTGACTAAAAAATACAAGCTGCGAAATAAGGTATATAAGATCGCAAACATTGCTAGAATAATCAATATTTTAATAATCATTACTCAGTGTTTCCCTAGGTCGAATGAAAGTAAAATGATAGAATACGCGCCTTGGAGCTAATTTGCTAGAGAGGTTTTCTCTTTTGCGCCATTCGGTTGAATATAAATTTAAGCAGTACCGTTTAACCATTAATTTTTGGTTTTTAATCTTATTCTTATTGGTACAAACAGGTTTGAACGAATTGGGCTATTGGCAACTGTCACGGGCGCAGGAAAAGCAATTCAGGTTAGAAAGTTTAAGTAAAAATGATATGCCAGTGCTAACAAGTTTAGAAGGCGTTAACCAGAACTTTATCGATGACTTTGGTTTTGTTAATTTGGATGTTGAACTTGCCGAGCCTGTTAATTTTTTGATTGAAAATAGGATCCAAAATGGCAATCTTGGATATCATGTTTTGAATTTAGTAAGAGAGATTAATTCTGACCGTTATCTATTCATTAATCGCGGTTGGATTGAAGCCAAAGCGGATCGAAAAGAGTTACCTAAGGTGGACTTACCACCAAATTTTTGGAAGGTTAAATCGAGAGTTTACCAAATTAATCAGCAAGTTTTATCTGGCAATGCGGAGATAGAAAATCATGGTAAAATTATTCGCATGCCGATCATGGATGCTCACATGAAGAAAAAACTAGAAGAACGTTTTAACCTTCAGATAGAAGCCTATTTACTTCGATTGGACAAAGATGCTGTAGGTGCTTTTAATGTTGATTGGGATTGGGTGAGCATGTCTCCAGAAAAGCATTTAGGTTATGCTTTCCAATGGTTTGCTTTGTCCCTAGCATTTTTAATTGCCAGTTTGTTCGCTTTAATAAAAAAAGATAAATAAAACAGTTAGTTATAACGGATAATTGTTTGAGGAATTCGTGATGGATTTTGAGGAAAATAAAGACCAATCGCATACTAATAATGTTGCTAAGAACCGTAGAACCTTAGTGCTTCTATTTGTGATGTTTATTACGCCGGTGGCGTTAGCTTATGCAGCCTATTTTGGCAATTGGTTTTCAGGCTCAGGCGGTGCACAAGGTGAATTGATTGGTTCTGAACAAGTCGTCGATATCGAAGATTACAAAATAATAAAAAACAATGGTGAACAATACACAGGAAAGGAATTTGAAACCCTCTATTGGTGGATAGTCCCAATTTTAGACGAGACTTGCGACCAAGCTTGTGCGACTTTAAATTTGTACACAGTTAATCAAACTTACTTAGGTTTAGGAAAAGAAGCGTCAAGAATAAATGAATTGGCAGTTCTTGAAACTGGTAATGATTTTGATACTGGAGAGTTTCCTAAGGGCTACAGTGATTTTGGTATTAAAGGATTAAAACCAATTGAAAATACTCCGAGCGGTAAAAATAAGGAGCTTCCTGCTAACTTTATTTATTTAGTTGATCCTCTTGGAAATATCTTTATGAAATATCCATTTATTGAAAGTAAAGATGATGCGCCTAACTTGAGTCGTAAATTAAGGAAAGACATTCTGCATTTATTTAAATATTCGCGTTTAGGTTAAATCTGTTATATAAGAATGATGAAAAGTAAATAATTCAATTGCTATTGGTTGAACTAGAGTAAGAAAATGAAAAATGATTTTGTAAAAAAGTTAGCTATTACCGCAACAGCTTTTGCGTTAGTCGTCGTGCTACTGGGTGCATTTACCCGATTATCAGATGCCGGATTAGGCTGCCCTGATTGGCCGGGTTGCTATGATTTCTTACATATTCCAACCAAAGCGGATGATATTCATAAAGCGAATCAAGCTTATCCTGAAAGACCTTATGAATTTGCAAAGGCTTGGCCGGAAATGGTGCATCGTTATTTTGCTGGAGCTTTAGGTTTGCTAGTTTTGGCACTTGCACTTTTAAGTCTCAAGAATGAAGATAAACGGGCAAGAAAACACTCATTTGGTCTTTTAGTATTAATAATATTTCAAGCGGTCTTAGGAATGTGGACAGTTACTATGAAGCTTCATCCAGGTATAGTAATGTCGCATCTCTTGGGTGGGTTCGCGACTCTGGTATTATTAGCTTCTTTATCACTTCGTTATGCGACTCAATTCAAATCGTCAATTGGATTGGAACAGCAAATCAAATATCGATCTTTTGCGATTTCTGCTACATTTATCTTGGTCATTCAGATTCTTTTAGGTGGATGGACGTCAGCAAATTACGCTGCGACCGTCTGTTATGAATTACCGATTTGCCAGTCGGGATGGTTCGATAGCGGAGATTTTGCCAATGCTTTCAAGCTGTGGGGACATGGCGCGGAAAACTATGAATTTGGTATTCTAACGAATGAAGAGCGGATAGCGATTCATGCGAGCCATCGTGTTGGAGCAATTATCGCTACTATTGTGTTAGCTTTATTAAGTTATCGACTAATCGCTCAAAAATCTTGTCAGGTTCTAAAGAAATTTGGACATTTAATAGCTGTGTTGTTAGTTGTTCAAGTGACTTTAGGCATATTTAATATTATTTTCCAATTGCCATTATATAACGCAGTTGCTCACAATGGTGTTGGTGCTTTACTGCTTGTTGCAATGGGATTGTTAATAACCAAATTATATTTACCAACGAATATTAAACCGCAAGAAGCAATAGGCAATCGGAATGACTGAAACGACCGTAAAAGCTTCTTGGAAAGATTATCTAGAACTGACAAAGCCTAAAGTTGTATTGCTGATATTAATTACTGCGGTTGTTGGAATGTTTTTAGCGACTCCAAACATGGTACCTTGGAATATACTAATTATTGCAACCATAGGAATTGGGTTTGCTGCTGGTGGTGCAGCAGTTGTGAATCATGTGGTGGATCAAAAAATAGATTCGATTATGGCACGAACTTTAAAACGACCAATTGCAACAGGGAAAATATCAGATAAAAATGCGATTATTTTTGCAATAGTTTTGTCGATTTCATCGATGCTGATGTTGTATTTCTATATCAATCCTTTGACCGCTGTTTTAACGTTTTTTGGTTTAGTTGGCTACGCCTTTGTTTACACAATGTATCTCAAAAGAGCCACTCCCCAAAATATTGTGATTGGCGGCTTAAGTGGGGCGATCCCACCCTTACTTGGTTGGACGGCTGTTGACGGCTATGGTGGCGATATTCATCCACATGCATTGTTGTTAGTGTTGATTGTTTTCGTTTGGACACCGCCTCACTTTTGGGCATTAGCAATTTTTAGACGAGATGAATATGCGAAAGCCAATATTCCGATGTTGCCGGTAACTCATGGAATCGACTTCACTAAAACTAATATTATTCTTTATACATTATTACTAATTTTCGCTGGTCTGTTACCTTACTTGACACATATGTCAGGTTTGGTTTATTTAATATCTTCAAGTATCTTAGGATTGATATTTTTAGGCTACTCAGTGAAATTAAAGCTCTCTGATGAACGAAAAATAGCGATGGACACTTTCAAATATTCGATCCATTATTTATTCTTAATGTTTATTGCTTTGCTAGTTGATCATTATTTTCGTTATTAATTAGGCGTTCTCTATGAATAAATGGTTTCCCTACATTTTAATCGGTATTGCGGTTGTTTCGGGATTTTATTTGAAACAATATCTAGATTTGCCAAATAGCAAAGGTCAAGCAACCGAAGATTCGGACAATAAAATAATCAATCAATTTGATTCACTACTCATTTATCCGAAGAAAAATTCAATTCAAAAATTTTCTTTGACAAATCACGAAGATGAAATCTTCATGAATGACAATTTGAAAGGTAAATGGAATCTTATTTTTTCGGGATATACAAATTGCCCTGACGTTTGTCCAAACACCTTAACTCAGATGACTCAACTTTATCAATTGATGGATCAAGAGACGCGTAATAAATTCCAGTTTATATTTTTATCCGTTGATCCCGAAAGGGATACACCAGAACACATCAAACAATACCTTGATTACTTTCATAAGGATTTTATTGGTATAACCGGAGATTTTTTACAAATCGATATTTTAATTAAAAGCCTTGGTGGTATTTATTCAATAAATAAAGAAGAAGGAGAGTATTATACCGTTGATCACTCGGCTCGAATTTTTATTGTGGGACCAAAGGCGGAACGCTATGGAATTTTGGAGAGCGCAGCGATTAAATCAAAAAATAAAAACCAACTGGTTAAAGATTTGTCTGAAATGGCAAACTAGAAGGTTAATATTCGATATGTTGAAGAATAGATACATAGAACGCAACACATATTGAAATAAAATATTTCCAATAAATAGAGAGTCAGATATTGAGTTTTCATATTTTACCTAAAAGTTTTTTTGGAAGAAACACCTTAATGATCGCCATTTTGTTGGTCATTAGTCAGTTTATTTCTTACGTTACAGTACAGCATTTTGTGGTGGATCAAAAAAACCGAACGATCATGTATTTGGTCACCAACCAAATTAAATTACAGTACATCGGCTCGCAAGCTGATATTCCTAAAAATTTATCAGTCGGATTTAGCGAAACAACGGAATTAGAATTATTTTGGTTAACGGGCGGAGCATTACCTGAGGGACTTAAAGCGGCAAAAGATCATTTAGCTTTTTCGGAAACAGCAAGCTTGTTTTTAGGCGAAGGAACGACTGTGAAAGTAGAGAACTCTGATAGAGTTTATGTTTGGGTTAACGAGCCAACTCACCCAGATTATTGGATCAGAATGCCAATAGGAGAGTATCAAGATAGTGAACCAATTTCGCTTATTATTTTTTCCGGTATGTTTCTATTTTTAAGTTTAGCGGGTGCGTGGATTTTAGTTCACCAACTTCATCGTCCGTTAAAACGTTTAGCGTTTGCTGCGAGAGAAATTGGGCGTGGCGATTATCCGGGGCGGTTAAAAGAAACAGGTCCACAAGAACTGGTATCAGTCACTTCAGCATTTAATCAAATGGCCGCCGATGTTCATCAATTAGAAGAAGATCGAACATTGTTACTCGCTGGTATTTCTCACGATCTAAGAACACCTATTACCCGCATTCGATTATCAGTAGAGTTTATGTCTAATGATGATGAAGAGCTTAAGCAGGGATTAATCTCAGATACACAGGATATGGATGATATTATTGATCAGTTTATTGGTTACGTGCGGTACGGCAGTGAAGAAAAACTGGAAGACGGAAGTGTCAACGAAGTGATCCAACAGGTTGTTGACGCAGCTGCTAAACAACATCTAGGTATCGAAACCGATTTAGATGATATAGGAACGATTAAATTTAAACCTTTAGCAATGAAAAGATTAATTAGTAATCTAATCGAAAATGCCTTCCGTTATGGGCAGGCTCCGGTAGTTGTGAAAAGTTTAATTTCTGATAACAATTTAACTATCCTAGTGCGTGATAATGGAAGAGGTATTCAGGATTTAGATAAAGCGAGATTATTTCAACCGTTTGCAAGAGGAGACAAAGCACGGGGTGGCAAAGGTTCGGGACTTGGTCTTGCCATTGTTCAAAGAATTGCCGAAATGCACGGCGGTGAAATTAGCCTCAATAATCATTCAGAGGGCGGCTTGGAAGCTTGCTTTAAAATGCCGATTGAAAAGATGGAGAGTGCGAATTAGTCTAATTGTCCGACTCGTCATTTACAATCAAAAACTTTTCTCCCAATACTTGCGTGCCCAACTAGCCGTTTTCTGCATGATATGTTTCGAACTAGCATTAACATTTCCTAATATCTGCTGGTTGAGCAGTGCCAGTTTTGGATTGATATCAAACGAATTATCTTCTGCTAATTGAATTAGATCGGCATCTTTTAAAACGCTGATAGTTGTTTTAAATAAATTTTTGTCAAATGATTCCGGAGCATTTAAACTATACAAGGCCGCTAGTCTTTGAGCTACTAGCTGGCTATGTTTTTCTAATTCTCTTCGGCTAGTTCTGCCTTGTCCAGCTTGGCTTGAAAGTAGTGATAATAAAATACCATAGCGTAACAGCATTGGTTTTACAAATTGAGCGAGTGAAATTAAATCTTCAAACGCGTCACTTGATTCTTCAGCTCTTTGCAGATGTTCATCCTTTAAGGCGAGTGATTTTTTATCTACAAGAAAATCGATCGCTAGCTCTAAATTTTCTATTAACTCACCATCGTTCCAATGAATAAATAGCTCACGTTTTATAAATGGGAAAATAGATAAACATTTTTTTAAAAGCATTGATTTTGCAATTTTTTTAGTATTAACAAAACAACTAGCGATTAAAGAATAACTAATAAAAACATGCAAAATATTATTACGATAATAAGTTAGTAACATGGCGGTTTGTTCGTCGGTGGTTATAATATCACCCATCGGATTAGGCACATTAAAAATAACCCCCAAAGACTCAGCTTGTTCAATTAGAGCTTTGCCAGAATCATCAGGTATTTGGATATTATCGCTGTAAGGTGCGAATTTGATTAAATCAAGCAACAGATCGAGTTGTTGTTCCAGTTCTTTTTTACCAATAGCCATACGTTCGGTTGATAACAGTACAAGAGCAACTAAACTGATAGCATTGATCGTCGCTGCTGCATTAATCCGTTGCATGATTAACTCTGATAAATGTGTTACTTGCAGAGACAACCAATTTGGTTTCGCAGCAACTTTTCCTCGATATTGTTCCCAGTCTGACTGATGTTCATTTAGATATTTATTTAAGAATATAGGTTGTGCAAAATTTAAATAAACTTTACCAAAATTTTGTTTAAGCGTTTTTCTGATCCCTAATAACTGACCAAAGGACTCTTTCTTTTTTTCGGCACCGCGTAATTCGTTGAGATAACTCTTACCTTCAAACATTCGTTCATAACCAATATATACAGGAACGATAACAACGGGTTTACGGGTTCCTCTTAATAATGATTGAATGACCATCGCCAATAGACCTGTTTTCGGTGGCAATAATCGCCCCGTTCGGCTTCTGCCTCCTTCGGGGAAAAATTCAAGAGGAATACCTCTATCCATTAGCTGAAAAATATACTCATTGAATACCGAAGTATAAAGTTTATTGCCTCCAAAGCTTCTACGCAAAAAGAAAGCCCCGCCCCTGCGCAATAATGAGCCGACCGGCCAAAAGTTTAAATTGATACCGGCAGCAATATGAGGTACGACTAGTCCTTCATGATATAAGGTGTAAGATAATAATAAATAGTCAATATGGCTACGGTGACTTGGTACATAAATAATTTCATGAGTGGAAGCTAAATTGCGAACCATTTCTGAGTTTTTTACAACAATACCATCATATATTTTATTCCATAAATGAGTCAGCGTTGATTCCATAAATCGAACCGCTTTATAAGAGTAGGCAGAAGCGATTTCTTTGGCATATTTTGTTGCCAGATTTTTAGCTTTTTTTGTAGGGATAGCTTTTGATTTAGCTTCTTTTTCAATTGCTCCTTTGACATTATCGCTGACCAGAATATTAATGATAACTTGCGCTCGATTAGTGATGAGAGGACCCATTGCTGCACGTCGCAAACGATGAAAATGAACACGCAACGTTCGAGTCAATTTCGTAACCTGCATTTCTTCGCTCGCATCTGAAAAGCTTAGTTGTTGCAAGTCGATAGGTTTTGTCATTCGCACAAAGGTGTTTCTGCCCTGGAAAATAAAAAGAAAGAATTTGCGGAACGGGTTCGCGCTTTCGGTATCGGTAAAAAGCAATTTTAATAGTGAGTTTTCTTTGCCGGGGTTTCGTCCCCAATAAATGGACAAAGGTATGAGTTGGTGGTGTTGTTTTTGATCTTTTCTTTGTTTATCTAATAAATCAGCAAATGATTGTTGATATTTTTTTACTGGTTTACCGCCTAATCCAAGCATCGTTTTAGCCTGTAAAAAAAAGACTGAACCGTTTTTTATTTGTTCGTCCTTCTCAGATATGATTATAGGTTCCGGTAAATTTAATTGTCTAACCTTTTCTTTCAACATTAAGAAGCTACTAGTAGAGCGCCGCTGCAAAATGTAATAGATTGGTGCCTCTCTATCGATCTCAAGATCTTTGATCGGATCATCGGGAAGTAATTTACTCTTTACCAAAAGTTTAAGTGGTATTGAAACGATATTTTGATAAAAACGGCTCAGAAACATGTTGACTATAATTATCCTAAATGACACGTTGCTTTCGGCTAACGCGGTTGAAGGCAGAATGCTCATTTTAAGCAATGTGAGGCAATGATGCTAGCGATTCTATGTTACAACTGATTTTCCCGATTAATTCAAGCGACCTAACCTCTGGAAAAGGTCGTGGAATTGAGTGCTAATTGCTTTAGACCGCGTGTTTGGATGATTTGGGTGAAAAACAGGAAAAAATCCTGTTTTTAGAATTTTTACGCCTGAATAGCAGGGAATATTGGATTATTGCGTGTTTTTAAAACAATAAGATCTACGCCCGCCTTTAGAACTAAGGTAAAATCCGGCTACTTACCAATTTCTACTAGCGATAAATTAAGGCAAATCATGAGTGACCCACAAAACGTTAATTTGGTGGCAAAACCGACTAATTTTATAAGAAATATTATCGACAAAGATTTGGCGTCCGGAAAACATACATCAGTTCACACACGCTTTCCGCCTGAGCCGAATGGTTTTTTGCACATTGGGCACGCTAAATCAATTTGCATCAATTTTGGTATCGCCCAAGATTACAATGGTCAATGCAATTTACGGTTCGATGATACTAATCCGGCTAAAGAAGAAGCGGCATACGCGGAAGCTATCGCCAGAGATGTGCAGTGGTTGGGTTTTAATTGGTCTGGCGAAATTCGTCATTCCGCTGATTACTTTGATGAATTATATGGTTTTGCAGAAGAACTGATAAACAAAGGATCCGCTTATGTTTGTGAGCTTAGCATGGAAGAAATGCGCGAGTATCGCGGTACCTTAACTGAGCCGGGAAAAAATAGCCCTTTTAGAGAGCGTTCTGTTAGTGAGAATTTAGATCTATTTCGAAAAATGAAAGCTGGCGATTATGATGATGGTACGCTTGCTCTGAGAGCAAAAATCAATATGTTGTCGCCCAATATCAATATGCGTGATCCGGTGATCTATCGGATCAAAAAAGCCCATCATATCCGCACGGGTGATAAGTGGTGCATTTATCCAACCTATGATTTTACTCATGGTATTTCAGATGCTATTGAGGGAATAACTCATTCTCTTTGTACTTTAGAATTTGAAGATCATCGTCCATTATACGATTGGTTTTTAGAACACATTACTATTGACTGTCATCCGCAACAGATCGAATTTTCCCGCCTAAATTTGGAGCATACAATAACCAGTAAACGAAAATTAAATCAGCTGGTAGTTGAAGGAATTGTTGATGGTTGGGATGATCCTCGCATGCCAACCATTTCTGGTATGCGGCGTCGAGGATACTCTCCAGCCGCAATTCGAGACTTTATTAGCCGAACCGGTGTAACTAAAAAAGTTCATACTGTTGAAATGAGTTTGTTAGAAAATTCCATCCGTGAAGATTTAGGTAATAGCGCGCCAAGAGCCATGGCGGTTCTTAAACCATTAAAGGTGACCATCACCAATTATCCCGAAGATAAAATTGAATCGCTTCAAGCACCTAAACACCCGCAAAATGATGAAATGGGAACTCGGGAAATATTTTTTAGTAAAACATTATATATCGATGAAGATGATTTTAGAGAAAGTGCCAATAAAAAATACAAACGATTAGTTTTAGGAAAAGCGGTACGACTAAGAAATGCTTATGTGATCATTTGTGATGAAATGATCAAAGATAATGATGGTAATTTGGTCGAGTTACTTTGTCATTTTGATGAAAAAACTCTTGGAAAAAATCCAGAAGGCTATAAAGCAAAGGGCGTTATTCATTGGGTTTCTAAAGAGCATTCTAAACCGGCCAAGATCCGTTTGTATGACCGATTATTTAATGTGCCTAACCCCGCTTCTCAAGATGACTTTTTAGAAGCCATCAACCCTACTTGTCTGGAAATCATTGAGAACGCGCGAGTAGAAATGTCATTAGCCGATTCTAAGCCAGAAGACGTTTTTCAATTTGAACGGGAAGGTTATTTTTGTGCAGATCGTTATGATCATAACACCGAACATTTGGTTTTTAATCGTACCGTTACTTTACGAGATAGTTGGGCTAAGATCGAAGCAAAAGGATAGAGGTTGTTAGAAGAATTTGTATTGTTGGCAACCGCGCATGTTTTTGCAGTAGCAAGTCCTGGTGCTGATTTTGCTGTCGTAACCAAAAATACTCTTCGATCTGGTAAGTCTGCTGGATTAGCGACGGCATTTGGTGTTGGTTTAGGTATTTTAGTTCATATGGGCTACACACTGTTTGGTGTTACCATCCTTTTGTCTAAGTCTGAGGTTTTATTTAAGTTTTTCAAACTCGTTGGTGCAGGTTATTTGTTGTGGTTATCTTATCGATGCTTTGGTGCCAGAAAATCTCAAGACAATTATGTGGACAATCAATCTCATGCAAAAATCAGTTTTATTCATGCCGTTAAGCAAGGTTTTATTGTTAATGTTTTAAATCCAAAAGTGACCTTGTTTTTTGTGGCGCTTTTTACCACGATAGTAAGTCCTGCAACACCTTTCTGGCAGCAAGCTTTTTACGCGGTATGGTTATCAATATATACGATGCTATGGTTTGCATTAGTTGCGTGGGGTTTTTCTAGAAAGACCGTTTTGGTTTGGTATCAAGCTCACGGACATTATGTTGACTGGATGATGGGCATTTTTTTAATACTTATTGCGATAAGACTTATTTTTTAAACTAGTTGTCAGAATCAACCACTACGCGATTACGACCTTGTTGTTTTGCTAGATACATTGCATCGTCTGCACGTTTGACCAAATCGGCAAAACCTTCTCTTCCATTTTTTAATTCAGCAACGCCTATACTGACGGTAACATCAATGTTCTCAGGCTTCGATATTTCTATTTGGTGACGAATTCGTTGGGCTATTTTTTCGGCTGTTACGGCGTTACATTCATCGAGAAAAATAACAAACTCTTCGCCGCCAAAACGGGCGACGATATCTTCTTCTCGGCTTTCTTGTTTGAGCATCGTTGCGAAAGCTTTTAAAACAGCATCACCAGCCGGGTGACCATGGGTATCATTAATCGATTTAAAGTGATCGATGTCCATCATTAGAACGCAAATAGTGAAATTATTTCGCCTCGCTTTTGCAAGCCGATGGCTGACCGTTTCTAGTAGGTAGTGTCGATTAAATATCCCTGTTAATTGATCGCGCATTGCCATGTTTAGCAGAGAGTCCCGCTGCCTTTTTAACAGGACTTGTGTGCCTACTCTCGCCAATAATATTGCTGGTCGTATTGGTTTTGTGACGTAATCTACCGCACCTAGAAGAAGCCCCTTTTCTTCATCTTCTGGTGATTGCATTGCAGTTACAAAAATGATGGGGATGTCTGCGGTAAGGTAATCTTTTTTTAGCTGTTCGCAAACTTCGTAGCCAGTCATTTCAGGCATATCAATGTCAAGCAGGATAAGATCGGGTTTTGGCTGAGCAGATGTGAGTTGGAGACATTGCTTACCCGATGTTGCCACTTTTAATTGATAACAATTCGACAAAGTACCAGCAAGTAGTTGAATATTCAATGGTTCGTCATCTACAAGTAAAATGGTTGCTTTATTGTCCATAATTTTCGTACCTAATCAATAATTGATAGTTAAACATCTACTAATTCGACGCCCGCTCTATTTGAGAACGCCAACAAAGTCTGTATCGAGTTTTCGGTGTCAAATTGACTAATTTGTTTCTCTAATTTTGTTAACATGTTGACTAATTCAGGGTCATTGATTTCGCTAGCAATGGATGCGATTTCTTGGGGATCTATATAATTATTCAATTTTAAATTTTCCAATAATTGACGGCACTTTTCTGATATTTTAAAGTTTGAAGAGAGTGATGTTCTACTCATTGATAGTACTTTGTCTGGTTCAACACGTGATTTTTCAGCGTATTCTTCAAGGGTGGCAAATAAATTATCAAATTCTACTATTAACTTTGGTAATAGGATTGTAAATTTTTCCGAATGACCGAGTAATGCCGCTTCTTCTAAATCGTTTGAGCGGCTTTGTAAGGACGTACCACCTAAGTTAGCAGCTATGCCTTTAATAGTATGGGCAAAGTGACGAACATCGCTATTCGAATTGCCATTAACCGAATTTTTTAGATCATCAATTTTGCTAGGCATGTCATTAAGGAACATATCGACCAAGGTTAGTAATAATCTTTTATTACCCATCACCCTTTTTTCTGCCGACTGTTGATCCCAAACAAGTGAGTTTTCGGATGAAGTTGATGGAACAACTTGCTCTAGTGTATTTTCAAGGAATTGATTCTGGTGATTATCTTTGCCGACGGTTTGTGCAGGAGTTGGAATCCAAGCCAACAGTTTTTCTATTAAAATATCGACATCAATCGGTTTTGCAACATAATCATTCATACCAGCTTGTAAACATTTATCTCTATCACCTTGCATTGCGTTTGCGGTCATTGCAATGATGGGAATGTTTTTATGCTGGTTACCTCCAGATCCATTTCTGATCTGTTTTGTGGCTTCATAGCCGTCCATTTCGGGCATTTGGCAATCCATCAATATTAAGTCGTAATTCCGGTTGTCGGTCGTATTATTAAGAAGCCTTAGCGCTTCGATACCATTGTTTACTATATCTGATGTCAAGCTCAGTTCGTGGAGTATTCCTAAAGCAACTTGTTGATTTATCTCGTTGTCTTCCACTAACATTATTCGAGTATCGGCATAGTCGGAAAGTGAAAATCCTTCATTATTTTGAGATCCAGTTATTTCATCACTAGATGATTGAAGTTTGTTCGGAAGTTTAGACAATTTGTTTATCGAAATAGCTTTACCTGAGAATTGAACTTTAGCGTTGACTATGAACTTAAATGAATCGAATAGATTAGATGTAGATATTGGTTTCGTAAAATAACCGCTAAAACTAGTGAGAATAAAATTATGGTGATCATTTATATCTGTAATTGACGACATAATAAACATGGGCATTCGACTAAAGCATTTTTCGTTCTGAAGTTTCTTACTAAGCTCTATGCCGTTTTCTTCTAGTATCCTCATATCGACAAACATACCATCAAATTTATTTAGCTTATCTTTTTCAGTTGATTGTTGCAGGTTAACGCAAATATTAACAGCGTTACTAACACTACGAGCTTCCGTTACATTCGCGCCCCAATGCTCTAATTGTTCGCGCAACACTCTTCTGGCGGTTGAGTTGTCATCGACTATTAACAAGTTCAATACACTTATATCGACTGGTGGAGTCACTCTTTTTGATTGCTTACTTTGTTCTAAAGTGAGACTAAATGAAAATTGACTTCCTTTGTTTACTTGGCTTCTGACTTCAATATGACCGTTCATTAGCTCACATAGTTTTTTACTGATTGATAATCCAAGCCCCGTTCCACCATATTTTCGGGTGGTGGAAGCATCTGCTTGAGTAAATTTCTCAAATAAGTTTGCGAGTTTATCCTCAGGAATACCTATGCCGGTATCTTCTACAGAGCAATCAAAGCAGAGTTCACCACCGGCTAGTTTAGTTAAACTGGTTCTAATCAATATTTCGCCTTCGTGTGTAAACTTTATGGCGTTACCTACCAGATTGGTTAAGATCTGTCTTATCCTTCCTTGGTCGCCGCGTACCATCGATTCTTCTATTTGTGTTACGTCTAGAATAATTCCTAATCCTTTGCTTTGTGCTTTAAGTGCGATGGTTTCTGAAAATTCATTAAGCGAATCCCGTAAGTTAAAGTCAATAATTTCTAATTCCATTTTTCCTGCTTCGATTTTTGAAAAATCTAATATATCGTTAATTAGTGTTAGTAATGATTGCGCGCTCGATTTTGCGAGGTTGGTTTTGCGACGTTGCTCATCATTTAATTCACCATTTAACAATAAACCCAGCATGCCTAGTACACCGTTCATTGGGGTTCGGATTTCATGACTCATGCTGGCAAGAAAATCACTTTTTAGTTGGCTATTTTGTTCGGCGATAATAGACGCTTGCTTTAGCATTTCTCTGGCGTTTTCTTGGGTGATCGCTGCCGCAAATATATCACTGATTTCCTGTAGCATCATCAGTGTGGCTGCGTTCGACTCGGCTTGGTTGTTTGCGTAAAGTGCAATAACCCCCAGTATTTGGTTAAATGCTAAACCGGGATTGGCGATCGGAATATAATAAACACACGAATTGGTTGAGTCTTCTGAAGGCAATTGTTGGGAGTGGGATTCTGATTGTAAACTTTGATCGATAATTAAAATTTCTCTAGAACTGCCGACAGTTTTGCATTGGTTTTGGTCGCTAGTTATTGTTTCATCAAAATTACCAATACTGTTGATTAAAGAAAAAGATTTCTGATCTTTATTTAAAATAAATACACCACCTTTGTTGGAGCTATTAAAAGGAATGATAGATACAAGCACTTTTAACCCAGCATCAATTCTTGCTGAAAGCGATGAGTGTTTGGCTAAAACCTTAGAAATTTTTAATTTCGTATTGCTAGCGTGAAGCGCTTGTTGTTTCTGTTTTTCGATGAGTTCTCTTTTGGTTATATCTCTTACCATGGCGGCATAATAATTTTTTTCACCAACTGTAACTTCCGTAATAGCGAGCTCTAAAGGAAATATTGAGTTGTCTTTACGAAGCCCTTGAACTGTAACAGTTCTATTCAAGAATGTTCCATCGTGTTTGGTTTGGATCTTCAAAAATCCTGATAGATGCTTATCGCGAGAGCTTTCGGGTACTAAGTTAACAACTTCCTTGTCAACCAGTTCTTCACCACTATATCCGAAAATATGATTCGCTGCGGGATTTGCTGAAAGTACTTTTCCTTTATTGCTGACCGTAATAATTCCATCAGCGACTGAATTAAAGATGCTGCGAGTAATTGCTTCACTTTCTGCCAACGCAATTTCAGCGTTTTTTCGGTTAGTAATATCGGCTCGAATGGCGATGTAGCTTTTGGGTTTTCCTTTTTCATCTTTATAGGGCACTATAGTAGTGTCTACCCAATAAATTTGACCATCTTTCGCACGATTACAGATTTCATTCTTCCAAACATTTCCTTGGGCAATCGTTCGGTACATTTGAGTGAAAAATTCTGTATCATGGTGACCCGAATTCAATATTCGGTGGTTATTGCCGATTAGTTCCTCTTTTGAGTAACCGCTGATGTCGGAAAATTTTTGATTAACCGAAGTAATGTTACCCTTGATATCTGTTATTGCAACAATGGAGTGTTGATCGAAAGCGTAAGTTTGTTGTTCAAGGTTGGCGAAATTTTCTTCGGTGGTTTTTTGATTTTTTTTAATTACACGCTTTTTCGTATATTGGGTTTTTTTATTTTTAGACGTGACAGGTAACGATTTATTGATAGGTATTTTTTTTGACATATTAATTCTCTTCGTCAAAAAGCGTCTGAACGGCTATTGTATCATCCAGATGAATGCCAATACTTTTTCGTCCAGCGTCTGGCTTCAGCTCAAAGAGCCTTTTTAATGAGAAAATCTGCAAATTTATTTTGCCGTAATTTGTATGTGCTTTATGCATTGCAACTAGTCCTTTATACCAACAGACAAATTGGTCAAACCCTTATTGACCTATTTATTGGTGTTTACGAGGCATATAGTGATAAGTGTAGTTGATAATTGACGGTGTTGTAGGATTTTAACCAGAGTAATTGGTGCTTAAAAAGAAGTTTAGTTAATTGTTAGTCGATACCTTAAAAAGTCTTAGGATAACCTTTGTTTTTAGGAGTTAGAAACGTGGTAATCACTTATTTTTTATAATGTTATATGGACAAAATATATGATAGACACTGACAAGGTCAGGTGACGCTCAATTTCATTGATTGTTTTGGAGTTATATCGAAATTAAAAGCGACCTGACGATCATTTTTTGGAGAATTGACAGGGATGAACATTTGATGAGCTTTGTTTAAGATATGGGGGGCATAGACCACGGGATCGCAAGTATGAGCATTTTTACTTACAAAATGGTGTTTTAATTGAATCGGTTTAGCTAGATCTGAGCTTTTGTTTGTAAAGTTGTCAGCAACCTTAAGATGACGTTTTATTGCGATTCTTAAGTCATTCTTTAACAAGGTTAATTGCATACTTTTTGATGAGATCTGTGGGTTATCTGTATTAGAGGTAGGAAATAGGTATTCATCTTGTTTATTGCTTGAAGGTTGTCGAGATTTACTAGATAGTTTACTCACGCCTTTTTGGTAAGTCTTTGAAAACTGGCGCGTTTGTATTTGCATCAGTTGGCGAACTCGCATTATCTGTATTCTCAAATCTAAAATCAAGCGGACGGGGATATTTAGAGTAAATTTTGTATTACCATTTTTAGAGCGCACTTTAATACGATTCTTTTTAATGTCGATATCAGCTAGCTTCAGATTGACTACTTCATTCAGTTTAAGCTTGCCGGAAACGACGAGATCAGCCATTAACAAGCTAGTTCCTTTAAGATATCGAAGTATAGAGCGGCAGTCAGATTCACCATAGTGATCAACAAAGCCACGCCTTGATTTGGTTTTAACATACCGAATATTACTAATTTTTATTTGTAGAAAATCTTGGTAAAGAAAGACCAAGGCTTTTATAGCGTTAGATTGAACATGATGATCATAATTATGCTCAATCGCTAAACTAGATACGAAAAGCTCAATATCAGATTGACTGAGATCTGTCGGATGTTGTTTATTGTGGAATCGTAAAAATCGTAATATCCACGTAATGTGGTTCCCGATCTCTATTTCGAAAAGGTTTTTTTGTTCGGCGAACACTCTAAAGCTATGAATTAACCTTTTTTCTTGTGCTTCGAGGCTGTTTTCTTGTATTAAGGTAGCCAATTGGAGCATTGTTGTAATCTCGTAATATGCTATTTGTATAAATACTACTTATGTAGATAGCGTTTGTCAAGTTCAGTCTTTAGTCAGAGATTTATCACAATAAGCGCAGTAAATATGAGTATGTCGATCAGTTAAGTACGAGATTTATCAGTTAAGCAGGTTATCGCTGCTTATTCAGAGGTCGTTAAGTTCCAACCAGTTTTCAGGATTTTTTGCCTGAATCAGCAAGTTAGTAGTATTGATTTGTGCGAGATCTCCTACAAGGTCTGTGAGATATCTCCCTGTAAGTGTAGCGTATATCTCTCTTTGTGTTTAAAGCGATCGACATTTTAATTTATTAAACGTTTTTAACATATTGATTTATAAGTAGATATAATATTTATGACATGATGTATCTGTTATATTAGGTAATATTTACATTTTTAGTAGCTTGCGATTAAAACTGATCAACGTATTCTATTAATCAAGCAATAGGGATGTCGCTGGATTAAAAGGAAATACGAGAAAGGAACCTCGGATCAAGGATTAGATACTTACGGATATTGCTGGGAGCGACTTTTTCAATGGATGAAGAAACGGATACGGGCGATTTATCGCCCTTTCTTTTGCCCGCCCGATAACCCTATTTAAAAAACCTATATCAATTCAATATCGCTGAATTCGTTTTTATTAAGTTTGATACTTACCCATCCAAAATATACACCTTTGTCCCTTTGCCTTGTCAATTTATTCGTTAGAGGTTAGCATGATCTCATAAATGCTTTAAAAACAGGTGATTGTTTTGATGGTTGTGCTTATTATTTCCGGTGCTATATTAGGCGGCGTTATTTTTCAAGATTTTACTTTCTCGTTATTAGGCGCTTTGTTAGGATTTGTTGTTGCTCGTATGAATAACTTATCACAACAGCTTAATGAACTTAAGCGTTCAGTCCATCGATTACAAAACTCAAAAATAGCAGATCATCAGCCAAAATCGGAACAAGCCAAAGACGAGATCAAAGAAGTCGGTGGTCTTCAAGAACAACCTAGTGAGGTACCCACCAAAAAAGTTTATGTGACTCATTCCACAGCCAAATCTTCCCATTCTGAAGAGATAAAAATAACAGAGGGAACAACGACACCAGGCGGAACTGAGCCGTTTATACCAACTGAACAATCAACATCAACAGAGCCCAAAACTGCTGTTGAAAAAACTATTCATGAATCAACCACTACCAGTCAGAATCAGAATCAGAATCAAAATCAGAACCAAGCTAAAAGCGTCAATAAAAACTCTCAAGTAAACGAAAATCACGAACCCGATTTCATAATGAAAATAACCAATTTTGTGATTGACTATTTTACTCATGGAAATATTGTGGTTCGAGTTGGCGCTGTTATTTTATTTTTTGGTGTGGCATTTCTATTAAAATATGCGTCAGAAAATGTTGAAATACCCATGGAGTTTCGATTGATCGCTGTGTCAATTGGTGCCATTATTTTGCTTATTTTTGGCTGGCGATTAAGGAATAAAAAGCAAGGTTACGGATTGATTCTACAGGGGACTGCAGTTGGTATCTTATATTTAACTTTGTTTGCGTCATTTAGGCTTTACGATATGGTGCCAGCCGGATTCGCATTTTCTTTAATGTTTTTATTTAGTGGGTTAGCAATGACGCTAGCCGTTTTGCAGAACGCGCGTAGTCTGGCAATACTTTCTGTTGCCGGTGGTTTTCTTGCACCGATATTAACATCTACCGGATCGGGCAATCATGTCGGTTTATTTAGTTATTACTCTATTCTTAATCTAGGCATTTTCGCGGTGGCTTGGTTTAAATCATGGCGACTGCTTAACTTAATTGGATTCGTTTTTACTTTTGTTATTTCAACCGCATGGGGAATTACCAAATATCAAGCAACTGATTTTGCAACAACCGAACCCTTTCTCATTCTCTTCTTTCTTTTATATAGCGCGATTGCTTTATTATTTGCAACCAGACAAAAACCAACACTTAAAGGTTATCTGGATACCACTTTGATTTTTGGATTGCCTTTGATAAGTTTTGCTTTGCAAGCGGCGATGGTTGTGGATTATGAGTATGGTCTTGCGTGGAGTTCTTTTGCTTTGGGAGCTTTTTATATGGTTTGCGCTTATTTGATTTTGCGAACGAAAAATGATTTCCTAAAAGTGATTGCAGAAGCGTATTTGGCACTGGGCATTATTTTTGTTTCTTTAGTAATCCCTTTCGCATTAGATGGGCAATGGACCGCAGCATCCTGGGCGATTGAAGGGGCTGGTTTAGTGTGGGTTGGTTTACGTCAGTCTCGTTGGTTTCCAAAATATTTTGGCACACTCATCCAGCTCATTGGTGGTATTATTTTTCTTTCTGAAATTAAGTTCAATTATACTGGAGAGAGTTTCTTTGATGCCGAAACGATTGGTATTATTTTTGTCTCAATTGCAGCACTATTTTCTAGTTTTCAAATTTGGCAAAGAAGAGAGTCACTACCGATTTATGAAAGCATGGCTTTTTTACTATTTTTGATCTGGGGGTTGTTGTGGTGGTATTTGGGTGGCATAGGCAAAATCAGCGATCATCTTGCGGGTTCTAATCAGGTCAACGGCATCGTGATTTTTGTGAGCCTTAGTGGGTTATTTTGGTATTTACTTGAAACCCGTTTTCAGTGGAAAACTTTGAGTCAGTTGACTTGGGTGACATTACCTTTGTTCGTTTTGGTTGGATTAGAGAACTTAACAAAGGTTGAACATTTGATGACCTCATGGGCTTCGTTGTTCTGGAGTTTTGCGATAGCGAGTTTTTACTGGATTCTTTACCACAGAGAAACGTATGAAAAAACAACCATTAAATTGAGTTCAGAAAGTGATGTTTATATACCAAAGCTTCCAGCAGCGAGTAATATTTTGCACTTTGTTACCTTTATCGCTTTATTTGGATTTTCAATTCAAGAAATTGCTTGGTTGACAACGTATTTTGAGTTTTCTAACACTGGGTGGAGCGTTTCGGTATATGGACTAGCAATCGCAGCATGGTTGTATTTATTGCGTCACACTAATATTTGGCCGATTAGTTTTAATTTGAGTATTTACTCATTTGCTGCGGCTGGCTCGATGTTATTTTGTGCTGTCATTTGGTCATTTTTATTGAACTTTCCTCATTCAGGCAATGTTGATCCTTTGATTTATGTACCATTTATTAACCCGTTGGATATTGTTCAAGGATTTATATTTATTTTAGCTTTTCAGTCAGTACAAAAATTGGTGGACTCGAAAACTAATTTACCAACGAATTTTGTTAAAATTATATCATCGGGCTTTATGTTTATTTGGTTGAATGTGATCTTATTAAGATGCCTCCATCATTGGTCTAATGTTCCATATGACTTCAATGAAATGTATCGATCTTTCTTGGTGCAAACTTCATTATCAATTTTTTGGACGGTAATAGGCTTAGCTGGAACTATTTTTGGTGCGAGAGTAAGCTCACGAAAAATCTGGGTTGTTGCTGCGAGTTTATTGGGTGTGGTGGTGTTTAAATTGTTCACTATTGATTTAGACGCTAGCAGCAGCATTGAGAGGATTGTGTCATTCGTGGTGGTTGGATTGTTATTACTGATTGTGGGATATTTTTCTCCATTACCGCCAAAGGAAGGGACAAAAAATGAGTCAGGTGCTAAAGCGGCGGAGACAAACTAGAATGGGATCATTGAAAAAAGGTGTTTTATCAAAAAGATTATACACATTGTTATTAGTTATTTGCTGCATACCATTGTCTATTTTTGCTACAAGTACAGATAAAAAATTGGAAGCCAGAAAGGAATCAATTTATTATATTAATATTCATCCATCAGGTAATGGTTCTCTACAACAAATCACCCTTACAGAAGATATTTACCTTCATAGCAAAGACCGACAACTAAATGACCTTTTAGTGCTGGACAGATTAGGGGCAGAACTTCCATTCGAAATTAACACGCCAGAAAATAAAGTATTGCAGTATAAAAAAGAAGTGGCTATTTATCCCATCCATGAACAGAAACATCTACTCAAACAAACGGACAGTGTATCGTTTAAGTATGACCAGGAAAACCGACTAAGTGAAATACAAAAGGTCAATGGTGCTGATAAGCAGTCTCAAGTTGTTGGATACCTGTTGGATTTAGGTGAAGAGATAATGGCGGGAACAATATTTCTCAATTTTGATTTATCCCGAGTATCACAAACAAGCTTTCTAAGATTCGATATCGACCAAAGTGATAATTTAAAGAATTGGAATACTGTTTCAAGAGGTGACGTTTTAGCGCAGCTTCTCGACCGAAAAAAGCTAACACAGCATAATGAGATCAGCTTATCTCGCGTATATTCTCGGTATTTAAGAATTAATCTGTTGGATAAATCGCCTATGTTTTCGATTAACTCGGTGGTACTAAAATATACCGAAAAAACAAAAACACAACTAGTGTGGGGTGAGCAAAAAGAAATTAATTTTTCGGATATAGAACAAGCTTTTATAATAAATACTTCGCCTTCGTTAGCGTATAGAACCATTCAGCTTAATTTGTCGGACTCAACTACCCTATTGAGAGGAAATCTTTATTCGAAAAATGGTGAACAAGAAAACTGGATATTCAGGCATCATCTTAATTTTTTTCACATCAAAGATGGAGAGAAGTATATTGTTAAAGATAGACTTTCCCTACCAGGCTTGAGAGCAAGTCAAATAAAAATTGAATTTGATAATGTAACTGAAGCGCAACGATTAGCTCCTCTTGAGCTAAAACTAGCATGGTCTCCTCAGCAATTGACCTTTGTTGCGAACGGAAATAAACCTTATGACATCGCGGTAGGAAAACATCGGTCAAGTAATACTCCTATAGATTTACTAAAGGCTCAAAACCATAAAATGATAACAGTCATTAAAGATGAGATAGTTGGATCGATAAAAGAGGCAAAATTCGGCGAATCGCGATTGGTCGTAATCGAGCCTGTCGCAGAGAGTTACGTTAATTGGAAAAAAATCAGCCTATGGTTTGTTTTAATTGTTGGTGTTTTTTTAATGGCTTGGATGGCCAAAAGATTACTTAAGCAGGTTGATTAATTAACCTAGTTAATAGCACTTACTCCTTAACTTTCCAGCGTAATGTTTCACCAGCAAAAAATGGCACGATAGGTTGACTATTTGGAAGGACGATTTCATTAGGCATTTGCCAAGACTTTTTGATTAAAGTGATTTTCGATTTATTACGAGGCAAACCGTAAAAATCCGCACCATAATGGCTGGCAAAGGCTTCCAACTTGTTGATAATATCTAGGTCTTCAAACACTTGAGCGTATAGCTCTAAGGCACTCCAAGCACTATAGCATCCTGCACATCCACAAGCATTTTCTTTGTGATTTTTGTCATGTGGGGCAGAATCAGTACCAAGGAAAAATTTATTTGAACCAGATTTAACTGCTTCTCTTAACGCTTCTTGATGAATATTCCGTTTGAGTATGGGCAGGCAATAATTATGAGGTTTAATTCCCCCGACTAATAAATCATTTCGATTAAAAAGTAAGTGCTGGGGTGTGATAGTTGAGGCGACATTATCGTTTGCTTGATAAACAAAATTCACTGCGTCTTGAGTCGTAATATGTTCCAAAACAACCTTTAACTCTGGAAAACTTGCAACAATTTTCGATAAAACATTTTCAATAAATATTTTTTCGCGATCAAAAATATCAATTTCTGGAGTTGTGACTTCTCCATGAATTAACAAAATAACACCTTCATCGGACATGGTTTGTAATACAGGATACAGTGCTTCAATTTCTTCAACCGCCAAGTCTGAATTTGTCGTTGCACCTGCAGGATAATATTTTATCGCTGGAATATTTGCTTTCTTTGCGTCAATTATTGTTTGTGAGCTGGTGAGGTTAGTTAAATACAAAGTCATCAATGGGTCAAATTGATTTTCATTGGGTACCGCAGCTAATATTCGATTTTTGTACTCGATCGCCATTTCAGCATTAATGATCGGCGGTACTAAATTTGGCATAACAATTGCGCGTCGAAAACAGCGAGAGGTCGCTGCAACAGTTTCGATAAGCATGTTGCCATCGCGAAAATGTACATGCCAGTCGTCAGGAGATTGAATGGTTAGCTCTTGCATTTTTTAATTCCTTATTTTGGCATTTCTGAGGATGAGTACAACAAACGAGTCGTTACCTCGGAATCAATTATATCTAATTGGTAAACGAGACCATAATCTGATTCAAGCATATCACCTTGCAATTGACCACCCAACAATTCTACAAGAGCCGGAGTGGTATTGCTATGACCAATAACCAAAATATTCGCATTGATACAAAAAAGCTTATCGGCAATTGATTTTAGATTACTAGGGTCATATATGGTTATCTCTATTTTAATTTCCTCAGCGACCTGTTTGGCTGTCTGCATTGTCCTATTATAATTGGTTGAATAGATTAGGGTAATATTTTTAGTTTTTAGCAATTGAGCTAAGTTTTTTGCACGTCGAATACCGACTGTCGATAGCGATGGGTTTGGTGTTCCGTCAGTTAACTTTTCCGCATGACGAGTAAGGTAAATAAATCGATTTTTTCCTTCTGGACAGGTGGTTTTTTGAGTGCTGGAGTAGGCTGTACCAATAGAACAATATGAAAGGAAACAAGTTGTTACTAGGGCGCCCACGAATGATAAAAGCAGTTTAAATACAGATAATCGATTCATCGTTTTACTACCTAAATAGTTGGTTTGCAAAGTTGAATTTCTTGATCAATAAATGCGCTTAATAAATTTGCTAGTTTCCTTGGATTTGTCTGAGCCAAAAAATGAGTTCCTTCTACCTCTTCAATTTTTGTATTTGAAAAGCAGCTTTCAATTTTCGACGAAACTGATTTTTGGATTAGTCGGTCATTTGAGGCATTGATAATCAAACACTGAATAGAAGATTGTTCTTTGGGTTGAGCTAAATTAAAAATTTGTCGTAGTCTGAAAGCTAAAACATCGGCGCTAACTTTACTAATACTTTCTCTGAAAAGTGTTAGTAAATCGTTATTATTCTGCCCAAAACAGAATAAATGAATAATAAATTTGGGAGGAACAAAAGAAAATAAGAACCGTAATGGTAAGTGCCGGATAAAAAATCCTAGAACCGGATAAGGGCTAGACAAAAAGGAAGCAACGAGGATGATTTTGTTTATTGGAATTGATGCTTCTAAACTTAGCCGGAAGGCAATATACCCAGAAAAAGATTCAGCCATTAGAATAAATGGCTCGTTAGGTAGTTTTGTTCTAACTTCGTCAACCAAATCAGAGTAAGTTTGTTTCTCTGCGGAGGAATAGGAAATGATTTCTGGCTTAATTTCTTGTGGGAGCTCACGGAGAAAAGGGTCAAATAGTAACCCGGTACCATCCATTCCGGGGAGTAAAACAAGTTTCATTTTTAATCCTCTTCTCCTACGATCAAGCCAATTTAAAACAATAACATCGTATAGTGTTTTTATCACTATTGATACCATAACTCAGATATCAGTGATTAAATAGCAAAGATATTGCAGATCTCAAATCATGACCTATAATTAGCTAGATACTACGTCAATTTGAAGAGATATGTGCGTTGGTCAACCGAACGAAGCGAATTAACTAATGGGTAATTATTCTGCAAGCCAAGTCATTCAGTCCCTGGCTGATGTCACTCGCCATGCTGACAGGGAGTTGCTAGATATTAGTTTGGCTAGCACTTTGTACGAGTTACTGAAGGCAGATCAAATTGTACACTACAAGATCATTCATTCTGGTGAGCTTATCGAATGTTACCGATGCATCGAGGTTTTAGACGGCAAGGCAAAAATGATGGAGGTCGGCATGGATTCTACTCGAGTGGATTATTTGACCATTCCTGGTTTCGAAGAGTGTATTAATAGTGGAAAATCAATCACTGATGTATCTGATATGAACAAGAGTATTGTCTTTTATCCAGTAGCAGATAACCATAATAATATCATCGGAATTTTTCAAATTGAGAGACCAGCTAATATCCCTACAATCAGCAATAAATTTATTTCTGGATATTTTCAAGTTTATCAAAATTACCTTAACCTGCTAAATGATAGTGAGCGGGATACTTTAACTGGACTATTAAATCGCAGAACATTTGAACGAGACTTAAAAAAGATATGCGCTAAACAAATCGATCATGTTAATGATGTAGATGAGCACCATGAAAAAAGATGCCAACAGCAAGGAGTCTCACATTGGTTGGCAATAACGGATATTGATTTTTTTAAGCAGGTCAATGATAATTTTGGCCACCTTTATGGTGATGAGGTATTATTACTGTTAGCTAATATTATGCGAGAAACATTTAGAGGTGCCGATGTTTTATTTCGTTTTGGTGGAGAAGAATTTGTTATTATTTTGCGCTCGACTAATCTCGAAGGAGCAAACACTGCACTCGAGAGATTTCGGACAAAAGTAGAAGCTTTTGATTTTCCTAAGGTAGGCAAGGTGACTATCAGCATTGGATTTATAGAAATATCAGAACATTCAATCCCAACTGAAATATTAGGTAATGCCGATGAGGCGCTTTATTTTTCTAAGGACAATGGTAGAAATCAAGTTAATCAATATGAACAGCTTGTTTTAGATGAAAAAGTTGCGAAAACGGGTGCCGCCATTGACGATATAGAGTTGTTCTGATTTTGAAATAATTCTTTTTAAGTTGCTTGTTTATCATCACAGATAGTTCTAATTGCTTTGGAAAAATCAATTAGGCTCGATTTTACCAAACTCACCATATCCTCGTTATGCAGAATAGCATCAGTATTTAGATTGCTCCCCAACAAAGGAATATTAATGCTCGCCTTCTCAATAATTCGACCCGACATGGTTGTAATTACTTCTCTCAATGCTGCTTGTGCGTGAGTTGCTCGAGGTGAGGTATTAAAGAGAGCGACCGGCATATAAACAAATTCTTCACCGCTGACTAACCAATCAAGCGCATTTTTCAATACGCCAGTAATTCCGTGGGCATATTCTGGGCTGGCGATTATCAATCCATTTGACTTCACTAATTCACTTTTTAAATCGACAACTGCTTTAGAGAGTCTTTCTTCGAGATCCGGGTTAAATAAAGGAATTTCGACCAGCTTTTGATAGACAACTATTTCGACGTCGTCCGGTGCTAGTACATTGAGAGTATTAACTAATGCAGTGTTGTAGGAGGCTTGCCGTAGGCTTCCCAATATCGCCAATACTCTAGTCTGAGCCATATATTTTAGTCGTCGAGGAACTTAAAAATGAGTTTGCAAGAATATCACTGATAGATTGGGTTATCTAATGTAAAATATAAACCTAACGACAAAAAACACTCGACACGCTCGAGTTGAGGAGTTACCGATGGCGGTAAAACTAGCAGAAAGCCCAAGTAAATCGATGGCAGAAAAAAAACATTTATTCGCGAAGAAAAATAAGGTGTCAATTTGGGCTTCTCAGCACCCTTATGCAGATATTCCAGAGGGCTACTTTGAAGAAACCTTTAGTAAAAATAATACTCGGGCAATTAATCAATGGTCGAATAATTTTAGAATGCGATATTTTAGACCAGAGGATATGGAAACCAATGGATCGCAAGACGATTCTATCAATATAAAACAAGCTGTTGGCGAATGCTCTTTTTCCTGCTCTTATATTGATACACTTCTGAGTAAGGCAAAAAAGAAAAATATACAAGAGGTGACTTGGGTTATTCTGTTGTTTGAATACGAATATAGTGCGAAAATTTCTGGTGTGGAAAGCGATGAGTATGTAACTTTATTAGGGGCATTCAACTATGATGATGATGCCGATAGTTTGTATGAAGTTGAAGACTAAGCGAAGATCCTTAAATTAAATTTGAAAGTGTCATTTTATTGTTTTCATCAAAGTGGACTATGGTGTTCTCGTTTACCGGAGTCCAACATCTATTACAGTCATTAAGCGGCTCAGATACGATGAGTAAGTGATCAGCATTGTTTTCATCTTCTAACGAGTAAAATAGCGAGGAAGAGCTAGTGTTGGAAGAGTAACGAATTGCCCACAAGGACTTTCCATCGCTGATCCCTAAAGTCATACGCAGCGCATAATGGATTTGATGTTTTTTGGCTATTGTTTCAATCAGCCTAATGGTTTTGACCAGAGACGCGTGAATGCGATCCTGTAGACCATTGGATAGTAAAAGATAAAAGAGCACTTCCGAGTCGGTTGAACCTAAAATATAGCGAAAGTATTTGGCATCAATATGTTCGATGAGCTCCTTTTTTACATCTTGATATTCGTGAATGATGCCGTTGTGAACCATTAGCCAATTCTTATATTGAAACGGATGGCTGTTGGTTTCTTGGATCGGTGTGCCTGTTGCAGATCGGACATGAGCCAAAAATAGAGGGGATGAAACCTGTGCCGCCAAGCTTTTGAGGTTAATGTTGTTCCATGCTGGTCGAATACTTTTGAATAACCCGGGTTCGAACTTTTTCCCATACCAGCCAACACCAAATCCATCACCGTTGACCTCATATTTCGCCAGATCAGCCGATTTACTTTGTTCAATAAGCGAGTGTTGGCTATTGAGTAACCAATCTTCCAGATAAATTGATTGACCTTTGTAAGCCATCCAGCGACACATAGTATTTCTCCAAAATAATTTTTGTCAAAAACGAGATCATTCCCATTTTTAGTAATGATCTTTCGAATCATTTTTTGGTAAAAGTACCAATGATGACAGCAAAAATCCAGCAACCAATGAAATGCCAATTACTGCAACATCAAATGCGGTTGATAAACCAGCGAGCATATCTTTTTCTACTAATGCAAGTATACTCCGATAACCGACTGCACCCGGTACTAAAATAATAAATCCAGGCATTATGATCATCGCTCCAGGTACCTGAAAAAATCGAGTTGCCAATCGTGCCATTAAACCAACTGTGATTGCTCCAGCGAATGCTCCAAGTGAAGGACCCATCGCTTGCGATGCAAAATAAACGGCAGTGAATGCGCCAAGTGCGGCGATTAAAAACCAGCCAGAGTCCTGCTTGCGTGCAGAAAATAGTGGTACCAAAGCAAGAGCAGCAATAGCTGCTGCTAGCCAGATACTCCATGATGCCACTGGTGATACAACCGCGTGATTAACATTTAACCCAATCCGTTTTGCCAGCTCAGCTGCGAGAGCACTGCCGAACGCCAATTGTATAAAAGTAGTGACGGTTCCTGATAATCGCGCAGTGCCAGACACTAAATTTTGAGTGGCAAGTTCCGCTAATGCAATCGTTAAAGATAGTCCCGGTAATAGAATAATTAGTCCCGAAATAACCACCACTGAAGTGCTAATCGACAAGCCGAACCATTCATTCATCGATAATGCAATAAAGGTTGCAATAAACGCACATATTGCGGGTAAAAGATGATCGATCATCGGTCTGCTTCGAGCAGCAATGGCAATAAGACCAACGATAAAACCGATCACTGAGGAAACCATCATTTCGTTGACACCACCTGAAAAAATACGAGATATACAGGTTGAAACCACGCAAAACGCTAATACAATGATCCAGTTAGGGTAGTCGGGCGCTGATGAGGCAATTTGTTTCAACTGATCTGCACCTTGATGGGTGTCAATTTCACCATTGATGACCTGATGCGCGATGTGAGAGGTTTTTCTCAATCGTTCAATATTAATCTCGCCGGGAGAGACTCGGATAAGAAAGGTCCTTGGCTCTCCATCGGGTGATAAAATGGTAATACTAATCGATGTGGGCAGCGACATACATTGGATTCCGTAGCCCATTGCTTCGGCACATCCGTTCATTGTTTGCTCTAACTCATACGCTGGTAAACCGTAGGTATGTAAGGCTTTTGCCAGGCGGAGAATAAATCCGACTGGTTTGTTTCGATCTGGTGCGTTAGGGATTTCATCAAGTGAGCGTTGTTCGGTAATATGAGTATCTGATAATTGTGACATTCATTTATCTCGGCTAAATATTGCCATAAAATTGGATAGTGTCACTAATCAAAAAAATATTGGTGACATATTGTGCCATTTTGAGTTACTTTTCCATCAATCAGGTACAATGTGCAGTGTAACAACCTAACAATTATAAATTCAAATCCCCATTTTCGCAGGTTATTTTGAAGAAAACGCTTATTATATTCGGTTTAGTTCATTTGTTATTGCTAATAGTTGCTTGTTCTAGCGGTGTTGCTATGGCAGCTCGAGAGTCCATTAGTTTTCAACATATTGGCACAAATAGTGGTTTACCTCAAAGTACCGTGAATGTCATTTATCAGGATCATCTCGGGTATATGTGGTTTGGAACTTATGATGGTTTAAGTCGTTTTGATGGCTATCAATTTGTGAACTTTAAAAACGATCCTTCCGATCCAGATTCAATATCCAATAATATCGTGGTCTCTATCGTCGAAGATCAGCAAGGATTTCTTTGGATTGCTACTGCGCAAAATGGCGTTAATCGTTTCGATCCTAAAACCGGAAAATTTACCCGATTCTTGGCAAAAAATGATGAGTTCGATAGTTTGAGTCATTCACAAGTTAACGTGATCCATGAAGACCGATCTCAGCGTATTTGGGTAGGTACTGATCATGGTTTAAATTTATTTTTGCCAGAAAAGCAGGCATTTGCCCATTTTTTTAATAATCCGCTGGATACTCAATCGCTACCCCTAGGAGCAATCGTGGATATTGTTGACGATGGTAAAGGAAATTTGTGGGTAGCGAGCGAACAAACCTTAAGTCATTTTAATATTGAGCAACAGACATTTACCTATTTCGATAAGCCGGATACGCCCACTCAGATCAATTCCCTGTATTTGGATATTGATGAGAGTTTATGGATCGGAACGCGTCTTGATGGTCTTTATCATTTGAAAAAAGGTAATCGTCAATTTGAACATTTTAGTCATGATAAATCGAATCCCAATAGTCTAAGTTTTAACGACGTAAGAAAAATATTACGAGTAAGCAATGGCGATCTATGGGTAGCAACTCAGGAAGGGGGCTTAAATGTTCGTCGTAAAGGTGGTTCGAAATTTCAATCGTTCAAACGCAATTCTGCTGATCCCCACAGTATTACTATTAACGATATTTGGAGTTTATACCAGGATAAATCAGGATTACTTTGGATCGGTACCGCAGGTGGGGGAATTAACACAACGCAATCTTTTGATAGCCAATTTTCCCGATTGACGCATTCGCCGCATCAAAAAAATAGCCTATCCCACGAATTCGTGTGGGATATTGAAGAAGATAGTCGAGGCGTGATTTGGTTTGGAACGTTGAACGGTTTTGATCAATATTACCCTAAGGAAGATCGTATGGAACATCTTTCTAGTTTCGTAACTAAAAATGGAAAAAAGGTGAGTAACCGTATCCAAACGTTTATTTTCGATGAACAAAAAGATTTGTGGTTTGGCAACCAACAAGGTCAACTCGCGATTTTCTCCGAAAAAGATCATTTCACCAAGTTAATTAATCGTTCAGGTTTTCGTGAAGGTTTCGTCAGTAACGGACGGATCAGAATGGTAGATAAAGATCGTTTTGGTAATATCTGGGTTGGTACTGATGAAGGTCTGCTTCAACTTGATTCAAAAACTCACAGGATTATTAATGATTTCAATTCGGTTAATGACAGTTTACTCGGTGAATCAGCGATAAGAACGATGTTGCAGGATAACCAAGGAAATATTTGGTTTGGTACTTGGAATCAAGGTTTGCAAAAATACGATCCAGAGTTTGGTAGTGTAACCCGTTATAAAAACGAGATAGGAAATCCTAATTCGCTAAGCAATAACACAGTGCGTTCGTTGTATCTAGATAATAAAGGTAATCTATGGATTGGAACCTTTAATGGACTGAATAAATTAGCAGAAGAATCTATTTTAATGGATGACATGGTTTTTACCAATTATTTGGAGAAAGACGGATTACCCAATAGTGCCATTTATGGGATCGCTAGCGATACCAATGGAAATTTATGGTTAAGTTCTAATAACGGTTTGTCACAATTTGATCCTAGCAAAGAAAGCTTTAAGAATTATTCGATTGAAGATGGTTTGTCGGCGAACGAGTTTAATGGCAACGCGGTAATACGTTCTTCAGATAGTGATCTCTATTTTGGCAGTGTCGCAGGAGTGGTCGTAGTGAGCGAAAATGAAGCAAAATCTGAAAATTTCCAGCCAGAAGTGCTGATTACTTCGTTATCTGTATTAGGGAAAAAAATTAAACCACTAGGTGTGACGATTGGTCAAGACAAATTGGAGTTCTCATATAATAAGAATGATGTGGTTTTTGAATTTGCATCGTTAGATTTTCGCCATGTAAAACGAAATAAATTTCGTTATCGATTGTTGCCATACAATAAAGATTGGACAATGATAGACTTTCCTAATCGAGCGGTTTTTACTAATTTAGATCCAGATGAATACAGTTTCGAACTTCAGGTAACAAATAGTAACGGTACCTGGTCTAAAAACCAATTGAATGTTCCATTGACTATTTTACCACCATTGTGGAGAACTTGGTGGGCCTATGTTTTGTATCTTATGGCTGCTGGAGCATTGACCGCCTATTTTTTAAATCGTCATAAACAGACGCTACAAGAACAGAAATCGATCAATGAACATCTACGCCGAGTCGATCAATTAAAAGACGAATTTTTGGCAAATACGTCTCATGAGTTGAGGACTCCACTGAATGGAATTATTGGTATAGCTGAGTCTTTAAGAGAAGGTAGTGCCGGATTACAAAATCAGAAAACGCTCAATCATTTAAAATTGATTGTTGATGGTGGCAAACGGCTGGCACAATTGGTTAACGATATTTTAGACTACAAGAAGCTTACCCATGACACTTTAGTTCTGCAAAGACGAGCGGTCGATATTCAATCTGTTTTAGATGTAGCGGCGAGTTTATTAAGACCACTTGCAGAGCAAAAATCGTTAAAGCTGATTAACTCGTTGTCAAAAGATCTGCCTCTGGTTTACGCTGATGAAGATCGGGTACAGCAGATTTTTCATAACCTTATCGGGAACGCAATTAAATATACCAAAGCAGGCGAGATCGAAATTTCAGCACGACTCAGTGTCAACGAGTTAGAAATTTGTGTTGCTGATACTGGTATTGGGATTGATAGCTCTAAAATCGAAGAAATTTTTAAACCTTTTGAACAATTAAGCTTACCTGAAACGCTGTCTCAAAAAGGAACGGGATTGGGTCTATCTGTTACCAGACGATTAATTGAACAACACGATGGTGAGATTTGGGTTAAAGCTAAGTTAGCTGAAGGTTCAAAATTTTATTTTACTTTGCCTTGCTGGCTGGAAAATTATCACTCAGAAGAAACTGATGTTCATCCTGATATGATCACATCGAGCCAAGTAGCTGAACCTTCGACATCAAAGATAGCCAATCAGGGAACTCAGATAGAGGCCATCGCGAGTAAAGGAAAAATATTAATTGCTGATGATGATCCGATTAATTTACAAGTGTTAAGTGATTTATTGCAGTTGAACAATTACCAAGTTGTTTGCGCTAGAGATGGGATTGAAGCGTCAAAAATCGGCTTAACCAATAAATTTGATTTGGCGATATTAGATATTATGATGCCCGGAATGTCCGGTTATGAAGTCACTAAAAATTTACGCACGAAATTTAACGCGATTGAATTACCTATTTTATTACTTTCTGCCAGAAACCAACCTGGTGATGTCACCACCGGATTAGAATCTGGAGCGAACGATTATGTCACCAAACCGATTGAAAGGGATGTTCTACTTAGCCGAATAAAAACCATGTTATTACTAGGTGGTTTAGTTGAAGCGAAAAGACAAAATGAACACGCGAATACTTTGCAGCAAGCCTGTGAGCGGTTGGGTAAATATTTTCCTAAACAAATGGTTAATCAAATTATCACTAATAATAATGACAGTCAGCTGTTAGCCGAGCGCAAGTTAGTCACTGTTTTGTTTGCTGATTTAGCGGGATTTACGTCTGTTTCAGATCGTTTTGAACCGGAAGCGATAACCGATATATTGAATAGTTTCTTAGGAAAAATGGGCGAACTTGTTGAGCTACATGATGGTGTTTTAAACGAAATATTGGGCGATGGTTTAGTGGTTTTATTTGGAGCTTTAGATAATATGAGCAAACAATCCCAAGCTTGCAATGCTGCGAATCTCGCCTTAAAAATGCAGCAGGCGATGAGTGAGTTGTCGGCTCAGTGGTTAGATGCTGGATTTGATCACAATGTGAAACTAAGGATCGGTGTTCATCAGGATTTTGCTACAGTGGGAAATTTTGGTTCTAGGGATATTGTTGCATTTCGAGCGGTCGGTAGCGGTGTTAATTTCGCATCCCGCTTAGAGGGCTATTCCGGATCGGGAGAAATAACCGTCGGTTATCCTATTTACGCTCAGTCTCGAGAAGAGTTCGAATTTTCTGAGTTAGAAGAAGTGCAGTTTGCAGGGTTTAATCATAAACATCGTGTATGTAAATTATTATCTTTAAAAGAAAACTAAAAATTCATACTTTCACCAAGAAATTGCTGTGCAGACAGCAAAAAAATGAATGAGGACAGCAAATGCCAACTGAATCGGTTAATCAAGTTGATAAATTTGAATCTTTTGAAGTGTTTTGGCCTTATTATTTAGGTGAGCATAAACTAATCACCTGCCGAGCATTGCATTATTTCGGAACAGTCGCTTCGGCTGTTTTACTAATACTTTTTATAATAAATCAACAATGGGTTTGGTTGCCAATGGTGTTAGTCGCAGGTTATGGCCCAGCATGGTTCGGTCATTTTTTTATTGAAAAAAATCGACCGGCGACTTTTACTTATCCTTGGTGGTCTTTAATGGGAGACTATAAAATGTTTTATTTGGCGATTAGGGGGGAGATCCGTCCTGAGCTTAGTCGTTTGTTTGGTGCGGGATCAAAAAATTAATTGAAAGCTCGCTTTAATTTCTATTTTTTACTCAAAGGGAAAATCCAACCAGATATTTTACCTAGTTTGTTTGGATCTTTTTGATGAATGTCTACGTTATCAACCTGATAGTTTTCTTTCCACCCAAATGAGTGTGGCACTAATTAGAAAAAGCCACCAGAATATCCATTCACTGATTGGCTGAACATAAAAAATTGGTATTTTGCTCGGTTGAAAAGCTGCTTGCTTAGATAGCGTGGCTCGAATTTTGTGTCGTTGTCGGTTCGCTAGCCAAGAATTTTGAGTTGTAACGTAAAAAGGCTTAACGAGTGAAGAGTCGTCTAACTTAGTGTTCTTCGTAGAAATATCATACCACCCTGGCAGCCTTGGCCAGAAATAACCACAATATTGATTCTGAATAGCTAGATCAGCCTGCAAGCGGATCTCCTGTGAAAGATTATTTTCAGAATGATGGGTCGCTACAAGAACTGATGGCAAGTTCTTTTGTTTAGAAGGTTCACGGTAGCAAATACCTACTCGCTGGTTTTGCGTATAAATTGGTTGATTTGTTTTCAGTTCAATTTCTGTTAGTTGAGATTCTCGAGAAATTTTCCTAATCAAATGTTGCCAGAGTTGGCTATAACTATTCACCTGAGCACTAGTAATCAGATGGTGTGTTTCTTTTAATAAACTTATCGCGATCCGTCCTGATTGTTTGTTCCGGACAGCGACTATTGAATTTCCACTAGGTGTTTCGATGAGACTCTTGAATGATGCTTTATCAATCAAAGGAAAACTGATTGAATGAGCTGATATAGAAACGTATTCGTCTTCCAATGGAGAGGAGTTTAAATTGTCATCGACAAGACTTACGCTAGTTTCAGTTTCTTTTGTCAGAGTTGTCACTTTGAAGCCATTCAATATGTTTGGCCAGCTATCTTTAGTTGAACCCAACAAATTGTGATCAGCGATAACCAATACTCCCAGTCCATTTTTAATATGCTTTAGTAACTCGTTTGATTCTTTGTCAGATAGTGATAACAGCTCTCTTCCATCAATAACAATTAAATCGAAGTCGCCGAAGAGATCGTTACCCCAGCTTTTGTAGATGCCTATTTTCGTTTTTGCGTCGGACAGATTCGTTGATCGAGTGATATATTTTTGCTGACTAATTCGAGTTCGAACTAGCAGTTGGATACCGTGGTCACCAGCCCAGTTCTGTAATTGTTTTGTCTCAAAAGAAGGTGACGATTGCAACACCAGTATTTTGGCTTTACTCATCGAGGTGACTTCAATTGGAATATTTTCCACTACTTTACTTTGCGGATCGCTGCTAGTGATAATTAATTTGTATTGATGTAGTCCTTCGAGTTTTGGAATCGTTTCTAAGTTGAGTGTTTCACCAGATCTAACGTTTACGCTATCAACGATACCTCCGGCTGGGTCGACAAGTTGAATTGTATGGATACCATCTATTGCGCTTTGAAGTTGACCAGTAAAAATGAGAAAGTCGCCTAAGTTAATCTGTGTATTCCAATTTGGCTGTATGACCCCTAGTTTAACCGTAGGAGGCTGATAGACGATTTCTATATCAGGAAAATTTTGCCATTCATTCTCGGTTAAACCATCGCCGATAATTCTTATTTTTGAAATCACCGGATGCCTTAAGATGATTTGCTCAGCAGTATCGATTGTTTGTTGCTGATACTGAGCTACTAGGATATTGAATGTCTCATCGTCATTCGTTTGATCAAGTAACAGATAACTCGGGCGACTGGCTTTTGCTAAATCACCAAAATTTGAATTGGTAATTAAGCTGACAACTTCCCTCTTATTAGTTAGATACGTTGGTTCAAGGAGTAAACCAAGGATGACAATAACGGCAGTTAAATGAAAAATAACCAACCCATATAGACGCCACTTTGATGCGAGTTTTAGTCGACGGCGAATATTTACCAAGGAATAAAGAGTAGCACTCAATAGCAAAAGTATGCACGATAATTCGAAGACTCCTATTTCCGAAATACTAATAGAAAACATCACTGCACCCTAAGCTCTTTTAGAGAATCTAAGTAACGATTTTCTGTTTCGACAGGTAGATTGTGTCGTTTACTTTCCGTATTAGGTAAGCTGGTTGGGTTTGGTAATAGTTGCCACAATTTATTTTTTAGCTGTGAGATGCATCCATCGCACTGAGAAATTGATATCGACTTTGTTAAAGCAATCTTCTCGGCTATAGCAGCATATTTTACCAGTACTGAGCGGGATTCAGACATTTCTAATAGTCTGGTGCTCAGTAGATTAAAAATATCGGCTTGTGATTTTTCGAGAGCGGCATGCAGTTTACTCTGATGCATTAACTGGTAGGCGCGTTTGAATAAGCTGGTATCCGCTCGTGAATTTTTTTGATCGGTGTAGGAGAGATCATATTCTAAGATATCTAATAGTTCACCTGTTAGACGACGATCTTCACTGACCGGTGGCGGTTCAAATCCTAAACGTTTTGCATAGATCCGATCCGCTTGCCTTGCTCGTTTTAAGTAATCATACGCTTTGTACTCAAAGGGTAAGGCTTTTTCGGGTTCAGAGAGCATTAAATGAAGCTCAGCCTGCCACATTTCATTGACAGCCATTTTCATCCAGCTCTTAGGGTCTCGACTAGAAATAGGACCAATCTCAGTATTGCCGTGACTATGAGTAAATCGCTTGATGAGTTTTTGCGCGCCGCTGTGATCATTTTCTACGACAGTCTCGCTTTCTTGATGAGCGTGTTCTGATTGATGAAATTTTTCTTCTTTATGGTGCTCCTGCTCTGAATCGAGTCCCGCCGTCGCCTCGCCTGAGGAATGGGATTCACCTCCATGATAACCATCAGCCAGTCCAAACTGTTGATTAAGCGCTTCACCAAATTCGTCGCCTAAGTATTGCCCATATTTTTCTTTGAGATCACTTTGTGAATGACCTAGGTCAATCGAAGTATCTTGAAATTCATCGGCGGTAAGATCGCGCTTGTCTGCTATCAGTTGTTCTGTTTCTATAATTATTTGCCGCTGACTACGAAAGTATTCAGGTACAAAAGCAATTCGTAGACCTTCTGCTGCGCGTTCAGTTTCAGTTTCATCCAGCCAACGAACGATAATACTTGAAGAGCGAGTTGATTGTTTTACGGGATGCTTGTTATCCGTCGCGACGATACGAAAATAAACTTCGTCACCAGGCTCCATTGCTAGGTCTGTAAGTGACCATTGTTTGGAATAGATAGCATCTTTTGAATAGTTTGTATTGCTAAATCGGAATGTTTTATCTCTAAATTTAACCGCTTCGCCTGACCCTTTGGCAACCGAAGCCAAAATGCTGATATCAGTAATCTGGTAATCATCGCTAATGTGAACCTGTAAAGTAAACTCAGGGGGCTGATTTTTTTTGATTTCAGTTAATGAGCTGTTGGGTAAAGTGATTTTAACTTTTGGTGGTGTATCCCGAACAATACTCAATGTGTAAATGCCGTCAAGTTGTGCCTCGGTTTGTTGGTTTTTATAACTGAAAGTATACAGGCTCGTTTGATCGACTATTGTATCGACCAAAAACAGCTCATTGCTTTTTGTCAAAAGCTTTGGTAATTTTCTAGAGTGTAAAAAATAATAATTATTCGTCAATTGAGAAAATTTCAGTGACCAGGATAGATGCGAGCCTTCCGGTATTTCAATATTCATATTGTCTGAGGTTGATGGTTTTATTTTAGTGTAACCAGGAGGTGTAATCAGTATGTTAGAGTCGACTATTGCTGGTGCATTAGGCTCCTTAACCAAGTCAGTTCGAAGGGTGTTTTCAACGGAAATCGAATCGTCGTTGAGTTGTAATAAGAACCGTTTGAAATGTTCGCCAGTAACAAAAAAAAGAACAGACAAAACCGTTAAAAGAGCGGCTCGTTTGAAATTAATGGTAGGGATGATCTGAAATAGTTTTCCATTTTTGAAGTCGCTTAATAATAGCTTTTCCACTTTGTTCTTTTGTAATTCTTTCAGTGACCCTATTGACTGTTCGTCATTGCATAAAATTAACTGAGCACTCTCTTGGTAGGTCTTGCTATGAATATTGATATGCTGAAGAAGGTTGTTAGCGTTAATTGTTCTATACTTAGTTGAGTAAATGAAGATATAAAGACTCACTGGAATAAAAATAAAAAGTAGAGATAATATTAAAATCAAATCAATCGTAAAGATATTGAGCAGTTGAAATAAAATACTTGATAATAAAAGTACTTCGATTGAGAGAATGGACAGCTTTGTTCGTCTAAGCCGTTTAACTAAGGAGTGAATTATTTGAGCGGCTGAGCTTTGTTTAGTTTGCTCGACCGAGATTTTTCTAAATAGCGGGCTAGTCATAAAAAGAACGGCTCCGCTCTGAAACAAACCTTTCTAGTAACCACGTTAAGCATAGTAAAATTATTAAATAATTACGATAAAGCGTATTTCTATTTGCTAATCGATTGTACTCTTCATCTGACAACAAAAATTCTAATTCTGAAACCGATACTTGATAGCGTTGTTGCATTTTGGGATGTGTCGTCAATAATTGGGATATCACTATGGGGAATTGAATGCCCGTGACTAAATCGGTCCAATTCGGATTAAGACGACTATTGAACCGAAATATTTTTCCGTTCTTGTTTTTTTCCGACAACAAGGCTATGTTTCCATGATTATTTTGCCAAACAGCCATTAATTTATTGGATGGTTGGCTTGGTAAATTCGAATAAAATGTTACCCAAGATCGACCAATTTGTATCGCGGTTGATTTTTTATTCTTTTCTTCGAGTTGTAAGTTATCATCGGCATCGGCGAACAAATAGCTCCCTTCGAATACCGGCGATTTTAGTACGTCAGGAATAGATTTTTCACTTAACCAGAAAATCCAATTGACTGTTGAGCTGTGATCCGGGATTTTAGTTAAATCAACGTCAGTCTCCACTAAGTCGTAACGACGGACGTTAAGATTAAGATTGCTTATTTCAGGTAAAGTATCTAAAGCCAATTGTAAATACTGAGCGTCCAATATTCTTGACTCCGAAAAATAGATATCAACATTGATTTGCGGTATCGAGCTATTGTTTATCGTTAATTCTTTGATTCGCCACTCAAAATATTCAGGAGGTAAAAAAGGGGTTTGCTTTTTTTTATAGTGTCCCATTTTTGACGTAGTGTAGAGGATATTATGCTTTGTGTATAAACCGAGTTTTTGTATTTCTGCGACTAGGGTATTCACGCTTAGGTTTTGTGAGTTTTTCAATTGAGTCGTTGAATAATTTCTAATATCATTAGAGGTTATTTTCGGAAAATCTTTTGTCATCACAAAAATACTGCTATTTGAATGTTCATTAATTAATTGATTTTTTTCCTTTAAGCTTGAGTTACTGAGCCAATCGGTGGAAATAAAAACATGAGTGCTATCAGAAAGTTCGTGAGCTTTATTACTAACTAGTTGTGATAATATCAATGTCAATAGAATCAGAATGAACAGCCTAATAACTAACAATAACCACTGATGAATTCGCACTTTAATCATATGAATGTGAGGTTGCTTTTTTATAAAAGCGAGATTACCAACAAAAATAATTTTTTTACGGTTAGGGTTGAATAAGTGAATTAAGATCGGAATGAACAAACTCAGTAATCCGATAAGTGCCGCAGCTTGCAGTAGTGAAAAGCCAGACGGAAGGTTAGTCATTTAGTTACTCGATGACGTCGCCGTAAATAACTATACAGTGCTTGATCTAGAGGCTGATCGATATTGAAACGCTCGATTCCAATATTGATGTCATTTAATTTACTATCAAGGTTGTTTTGGTAATCTTGATAGCTTTTTAAATAGATTTTTTTTGTCGTTGAAGCAGAAACGAGAATTTCTTCTTTTGTTTCCAAGTCTTTAAAACGACAAGTGCCACTATAGTTAAATTCAAGTTCGTCGCTGCTGGTAAGTTGGATGGCAGATACTTCTGATAGACTGCCGTTCAGTTTGCTAAGAAAATCGACAATCTCGTTATTCGTTTGATTAAAATCACTGATCAAAAATATAATAGCAGGTTTTCGCAGTCGCTCAATTCGCTGTTGTAGAAATTTCAAGTTAGGAAAAAAATTACCCTGTTTTGTTTGTGCGAGTAAAATCAACAGTTTTTGCCAATGTTTTTCTCCATTTCCGGTGGGCAAAAACGAGTCCTTTTGAGTGTCATCCGACAGACTGAAATATCCAAAAGTATCACCTTGTTTTTGAGCCAAATAACTGAGGCTCGCAATTAGGTATTTAGCGTATTCTAGTTTATTCCACTCAGGATTTTGCTCCTCTGATTTGTGTGATATTTTAGTCTGGGATGACTGTAACATTGAACGACTAGTATCTAGTAGAAACCAAATATCGACTTCACTCTCTCTTTCAGTCTCGCGGACAAAATATCGATCACTTCGGGCGAATAACTTCCAGTCGATCCGATTTAAGTTGTCTCCGACTTCATACGCTCGATATTGATTAAACTCAATACCCACACCGCGTTGAATACTTGTTTGCAATCCGTGCAAAAATCCTTCGGCAATTGTTTTAGCCGCCAAAGGTAAATCTTTTATTCTAGCGAGTGTTTTTGGATCGATGAACGGAGGCATAATTTTATCTGTATTTAGACGCGTTTGTTAATCATATAATTTTACTTTTTGGCTTGTTAGTTTCTTTAAGTAGTTTATCAATGATCTCGTCGTTGGTGATACCATCAGCTTCGGCTTGAAAGTTGAGTAAAATTCGGTGGCGTAAAACTGACGGTGCAACCGCAACTATTTCATTGAGCGTGACAGCATAGTTGCCTGATAAAAGTGCCTTGGCTTTTGCGCAAAGAACCAAAGCTTGACCCGCTCTAGGACCGGCACCCCACCTGGCATATTGTTTGATGATTTTTGCCTCAGTATCTTTTGGTCTGGTTTGTCTGACAAGTTGGGTGACATAAGAAAGTAACGGTTCTGATATTTCAACTTCCCTCACGAGATTTTGTAGTTCTATAATATCCCCACTTTTCATCAATGTATTTAGATCTGATGAGAGTTTTCCGGTTGTGCGTCTTAGTATTTCAACTTCCTCCAGTTCGCTAGGATAGCTGACTCTGATAAACATTAAGAATCGATCTAGTTGAGCTTCTGGAAGCGGATAAGTACCTGATTGTTCCACCGGATTTTGAGTTGCGAGTACGAAAAATGGGTTAGGCAAATCATAGGTCTCGCCGCCATAACTGACACTTTTTTCCTGCATGGCTTCCAGTAATGCGGCTTGTGTTTTTGGTGGTGTGCGATTGATTTCATCGGCTAATAGAATATTAGTGAATACCGGGCCTCGTTGGAATTTAAAAAAACGTTTTCCACTCGTATGATCTTCCTCTAAAATTTCTGTTCCGATAATATCACTCGGCATTAAATCCGGAGTAAATTGTACACGGTGAAAATCGAGATCCATTGTTTCTGAGAGAGTGCTGACTAATAATGTTTTTGCTAAGCCGGGAACACCTTCTAACAGGCAGTGACCACCAGCTAGAATGCTGATTAATAATTCACCAACAACTTTTTCCTGTCCGACAATGACTTTGCCGATTTCCTTTTTTACATCACCCAGCTTGCTAATTTTATTTTGAATTTCTTCATCATTCATATCTTTACCTAAAATTCGGATTGTATCGAACATTAAGATGTCATGGCGTAGACAACAATGTTTACTGCAAATCGAGTATTGTCTACTGCCAGAAATCGTTTGTTTCTGAAGTCGTAATCCCATTCACAACCGAGATCTTTGTTGCTATACAAGACAGCAATCCGTCCATCTATTTCTATGGCCTTTAAATAATCGTGAACGAGATCGTCCCCCCAACCATTTAATTCAAGTCCTGTATCTGGCGGACCATCAAATTTAAAAAATGATGAGTAAATGTCATGATCGTTGGGGATTTTTTTTAGCGCTTGTTTGCCAAAGATATCAGCCATTTGCGCTTCAAAAGTTTGTGCGAAAAGACCATCGATATCGTGATTGCAATCGTCGACAAAAACAAAACCGCCATTTTTTACATAAGTTTCAAAATTTTGTTTTTCGGCATGATTAAATTCAACTAGTCGATGTCCCGCTAGATAACAAAAAGGCGCTTTTAGCATGACTGGATCAGAAAGTGGCACGATACGTTCATTTAAATCAACTCTGATGGTGGTGTATTCTATTAATGAATTGAGTAAGTTGGCAGGCATTCGCTCATCGACATCCCAGTCGCCTGATTCATAACTTAGTCGGGTGAAATAAAAATCATAGGATTCAGGTATTTTTGCTAAAGAATAGTTGGATAAAATCCCAGCGGCAGCACTGGTGTAAATAAGATTTTTTAAGCAGTGTCTACGTTTCACAAATTGCAGTCTCTCTGTGGAAATATATTAAAGTATTAAATTGTCGTATATTAAATACTAGTTTACAAGAAAGGCGCATACAATGCGCCTTTCTATTTTTTCTTTGAAGATTTAGCTATTTCTGGCTAAGTTATAAAATTATACTGCGTCCGATAGACTGCTAAATGTAAAATCTCTGATCTTCATAGGAGGAACCATATTACCATTGATCCGAACTGGTTTGCCTAGAGCTTCGATATTATTCAACATCACAATGGGGCTTTCGTTGAATCGGAAATTTTTTACGGGATATTTAATTTTTCCATTTTCAATATAAAAAGTTCCATCACGTGTTAATCCAGTATAAAGCAATGTTTGCGGATCAAGTTGTCTAATATACCAAAGGCGAGTGACTAGAATCCCACGACGAGTATTTTTGATCATATCTTCAAGACTTTCATCGCCACCACTCATCAACCATTGATTCCCGCCAGTCGCGGTCGGGTTATATTTCGTTCCGGTTTTATCAGCCCAGTAACGAGAATTCTGAAAATTTTCGATTTTACCGTTCTTAATCCAGTAGGTTTTTTTAACGGGTGAACCATCCCCGGCAAATGTTGGAGTTGGCACTTCCGGGTGATGCGGATCGGAGTAAATGTTGACTCGCTCATCGAACATTTTTTCTCCAAGTTTATTTTTCGGTGGATTTTTTTCTTGGTCTTTTGCTTTATAGCTCAAGAAGCTGCGACCTTCATCAGCGGCTCGCTGTCCCATACTGTTGACCAAATTACCCAACAATCCTACACCTGCAGCAGGCTCCAATATGACTGTGTATTTACCCGGTTCAAGCTCTTTGGCATTGACGGATGCTAGAGATTTTTGAATGGCTATTTTTGATGCTTCTGCTGTATCCATTTTTTCCACATCAGCATAATCCCGAGTAACCCAACCGGAACCTCTACCATCTTCGGTTCTGATTGTGGCAGAAAAACTGGCGTTGGTAGATATATTGTAAGCGAATAAGCCATTGTTGTTCATAATTGCCGACATAGTATATGAATCTGTTAAAAAACCACTGGCAACCAGTTTGTTTTTCTTGGATGGCGTTATTCCGTCATCTGCTGCTTTGGCTCTATATTCAGGATCGACTTTTGCTGTGGAGTCAAAATAAGTATTCATTTTTGAGTATTTCTGTGGCTTTAAATTTTGCATATACTCTGGATTATCTGGTGCTAATTTTGCTAGTTCTTCCGATCGTCTAACCACTTTTTCTAATGATGCATCATCGAATTCATTGATAGTAGTAACGCCTACTTTTTTACCGTAGGTGGATTGTACCGACAAGGTTAAATCACTCACTTCGCCAGCCGTTGTGACGGTATTTCTCGCGTAGCGAATATTACCAGTCAACTGCCCGTTTAGATTGCATTCGCACTCGTCAGCTTTAGAGAAAGATAGGACTTTTGTTAAGATTTTTTTTGCTTCTTTTTCAGTTACAATTGACATCGTATACCTCGCTTATTCTTTTCACGTTTGGGCTAATTAGTAATCTAAACTTTGCGTTTAGTGTTTAGCACGTTAATGTTGTTGAATCTGGTTGTTGGACAACCGTGAGAAACTGCGCTCACTTGGGGAGGTTGACCTTTACCGTCAAAGAAAGAGCCACCAACCCGGTAGTCTGATTTACCGGCGAGTTGAGTACATGATTTCCAAAAATCTTGAGTATTGGATTGATAAGCCACGTCTTCAATTTGATCGGCGATTTTTCCATTTTTAATTTCAAAAAATAACTGACCGCCGAATTGGAAATTATAACGTTGCTGATCGATTGAAAAAGACCCGCGACCCGCGATATAAATGCCTTTTTCAACACCTTTAATAATATCATTAGCGCTGAGATCTTCTTTTTGATTGGGTTTGAGTGAAACGTTTGGCATCCGTTGGAATTGAACGTCTCGCCAGCTTTGTGAATAACAACAACCGTGAGATTCATTTTGATCAATCATGTGCACTTGATCACGAATAGCTTGATAATTAACCAATACACCATCCTTAACCAGATCCCATTCTTTAGTTTTGACGCCCTCGTCATCATATCCCACGTGTCCAAGTGAATATGGCTGGGTTTTGTCGGCAACTAAATTGACAATGTCTGAACCATATTGGAATTTCTTGCTCTTCCATTTATCGAGAGTGGCAAAACTAGTTCCCGCAAAATTGGCCTCATAACCTAAAACTCTATCCAGTTCCAGCGGGTGACCGACTGACTCATGAATAGTTAACATCAAATGTGCAGGATCTAATACGATGTCGTATTTTCCGGGTTTAACTGATTTAGCGGTTAATTTTTTCTGTAATTCTTTGCCAGCATTGGTCGCATCTTCAACCATATCATAGGAATTGTTATAACCAATGTTAGCGCCATCAATATAAACTTTGTCTTCTTTTTTACCATCAAGGTATTCAAATCCCATTCCGACAGGGTTACCCATGCTGGTTCTTTGTTTAAATCCTGATTTTCCAACCGCGCTTGCAAAGAATGGAGCCCAGAGACGATGAACATCCTGGTCGATATATGAACCATCAGTTGATGCGAAGTATTTTTGTTCGTTAACTAAAAAGAATATGGAGGTGATATAACTGGCACCGTTACTCATTGCGGCATTATTGACGTTTAATAGCATATCGGCTTTTTCTTTTATGGGGATCTCAAAGGCATTTTTGGCAATTGGCGTTTTCCAACTGACTTCTCCAACGCCTTTTAGGGGAGCCAAACGAACGGGTTCTGTTTGGAATTTGGAGTTGGCTTTGGCGATAATAACGGCTTGGCGAGCGGTTTTGACAATGCTTTCAGGAGTCATTTTGGAGGTCGAGGCAAATCCCCAGGTGCCATTGGCAATTACTCTAATGCCGATCCCTGCAGATTCGGTGTTAACCACATTATTGACCACTTTTTCACGAGTAGTAATAAATTGATTCAAATATCGACCAATTCGAACGTCAGCATAACTCGCTCCAGAACTTTTAGCAGCATTTAGTGCGACATCGGCAAGTTGCTTTTTCATCGCAACATCCATCGGTCGATCAAGTAATTGTGCCGCAGATACCATGGTACCGGTGATAGGCAATATAAGCCCACCGACACCGGCTCCTGTCAGTTTAATGAAGTCTCTTCGTTCCATTAGTCCCACCTGTATTTGTTGAATTATCTTATTTGTTGATCGTTATTCAGGTTAAGCTGAAATATATCTTCGCAAGTATTCTACGTTTAAGCCTTAAAAGGCAAACAGGAAAGTGTAAGAAACTGTATTTGGGGCTATTCGTGTAATGTTGCTTGCTAGAGGTCTGACTTGTAACAAAAAGCTATTAAGAATTTGACCAACAGTATGATAAATGTACTAAACACCTGTTATAATTTTATTCCGTAAAGCAATTATTGACCTCATGCAGTCTGGTATAAATAAAATAATAGCCATTTTGTGCCTTTTTTTGTTACTCGTTACCTGGGGTGCGAGTGCTGAAAACTATGTCAAACTCACCCAATTCAATACTGAAGACGGATTAAAACAAAATACCATCACCCAAATTATGCAAGATAATGAGGGGTATCTCTGGGTTGGCACGAGTGAAGGTCTTAATCGTTATGATGGGCATCGAATCATTACCTTATTTAGTCCCAATAATATCCTTGAATCAAAATTTATCGAACTAGTTTGGCAGGATTCAACCGGATTAATCTGGATTGGTGCAGCTGAAAAGAATAATTATGTGCTTGATAAGAAAAATAATCAGCTAACTCCTGTTATTCTCAAAGGTCCTCTTGATTATGACCTAGAAGATCCTGTTATCGTCAAAATAGTTGAAGATACTAACCAAGATTTGTGGATGGCAACTTATCGGGAGCTCTATTTTTTTGATCGTAGTGCTAATAAATACGAGTTTATTTTGTCTTTGCAGGAGTTTTTTGCTGATAAAGAGCATTCGTTCAGAGATATTTTGTTAATCGATAAGCTGTTACTTATCGCTACAACGAAAGGTCTTTATTCTTTAAACCTTAAAACCAATCAAATTAGTTCGATTAAACATACAAATATAGCACCTAAAAACGCCGATCAAAGCAATGTTAAAAAATTACATTTAACCAAGGATGGATGGTTATTGATTGGAACAGTTGAAGGACTATATAAAATTAATATGGATCAGATCGAACAAGCTTCAGATAACTACGTTGCAGAGCAAGTTATTTCCGAACTCAATATTTGGCAAGTAATAGAGAAACAAAATTTCTTCTGGATTGCGACAGATAAAGGGCTTTTTAAATTAGACGAAAATGGCGATTTAGTTTTTATTTTTAAATTTTCAAATACGCCGTTTAATACCAGTGACGATGATATTGTTTTGATGATGGAAGATCGTGAAGGAAGTATCTGGTTTGGTTCTTCTTCGGATGGTCTGTTTAAGTGGCATCCCAATGCTGCTATAAAAAAACACCTTTGGAAAAAGGGGATGCCATCTTCCAGACTAAGTGATGATATGGTCTATAACATTCATCAATCTTCAAAAGATAATATATGGATAGCTACCAACAACGGATTAACCAAATTAGATAGAAAAACCGGTAAAACAACTAACTTGTTTGCCGATACTGACGAGAAGCAAATTTGGGGGGCAGGCACCATTAATTCTGTAAACAGTAATAAGAGAAAAATTTGGCTAAATACTTTTAAAGGTATTCAAGTGTTTGATGAAGAAACTCTAAAAAAAGAGGAAATTATTTTTCCTAAAACAGATAATAATATTTTTAATTCTGATATTGTCGTTCCCCTTCATTTTTTTTCTGAAGACGACGTAGGAATAATTACAGAAGATGGAATGTATGAGTATTCGATTTCAAATAATAAAATATCATTAATTGAATCTACAGCGAGTCATGGCGATAAGTCTCGAATTCTATATGGTATACATGATGTTAAAATGGGAAATAACGAATACCTTATTGGTGGTTTTGATCGTTTATGGCTCTATTCAAAAGACTTAAATTTATTAGATATATTTCATCAACTTCCCGAACATGAAGTTCACAACAGTTATGCTTCAGATGTTTATAGAGACGGTGATAGGTTGTGGGTTACCTATCCGAAATACGGCATTTTTGTTCTCGATGCACAAACAGGAAAAGAGATTAAAGTTATTCGTGAAGATTCAATTGATGCCAACAGCGTCATGGATATCTTTCCAGACAGAAAAGGAAATTTGTGGTTTTCTTCTAATGATGGATTACTGAGGGTCAGCAAATCTAATTACCATGTGACTAAATTCGATAGTATTGATGGACTAGTTACTAGCGAGTTTGTAGGAGGTACAAAACTAGTTCTTGAAAACGGCGAAGTTTTTTTAGGGACTGTAAAAGGTGCACTTAGGATAGACCCGAATGAAATGGGAAGCCAGCAGAAAATGGGTTTTTCTCCGCATGTTAGTCGTGTATCACTTTTATCAAAAAAAATTAAACGTCAGTATTCAAATTTTGACGATTCTACCGTTGAACTATTCCATGATGATTTTGGGCTTAGGGTGGAGTTCTCTGCTTTGTTGTTAGATAAGCCAAACCAGGTAAAATATCATTATTGGATAGAAGGTGATATCAATATTGATAAGACAGTAGTAGAAGACAATGAGTTGTTTTTTTCTGGATTCAAACCTGGGGAAAGTCAGCTGTTTATTTCTGCCATTGATTATAATAATGGCACAGAGTCTAAGCCTGTTAGTTTAACTATCATCAGTCACCCGGCTCCGTGGTTATCCCGTGTAGCGATCAGCCTTTATATTTTTATTTTTTTAATCCTTACTGGTGGCGGTCTAATGATTTTTCTTAAAAAGGTCAAAGCCAAGGAAGCCATTCATTTGCGTATCAAGCAAAGTGAAGAGCGCCTGAACTTAGCACTAAAAGGCGGCAATAGTGGTCTATGGGATTGGCACTCAAAAGGTAATATGGTCTATGAGCCCAGATTAAATAAGGATGAATCCTACGAAGGAGAGAAATTAGTTTCTTTTAAAGAGCGCTTGTCTGCGATATATTTTAGAGATCAAAATAAAGTCTTATCCACTTGGAGAGATTTCTTACGAGGAGATGGCAAAGTTTTTGATGTGATTTATCGTATGCCAAATTCTGAGGGGCAATTACGTTGGTATCGCGATGTGGCTATGGTATCGGAATATAATCAGTCCATGAGTCCAATACGGGTGACTGGCACCTATACCGATATTACAGAAAAACAAGAAGCGACCGAGCAAGTGGGATTGTTTTCCAAAGCATTTGAAAACACTCGTGATATCATTATTATATTAAATCATGATAGAAAAATTATCGCGGTCAATAAGGCATTTCAAACTGTTTCGAATTACAATTCTAAAAACGTTATGAATAGTGGTTTGGAGTATTTTATATCTTCCTCGGGGAATCAAAATTTCATACCAGAAATTTTTGCTAACATAGAAACGAATGAGCATTGGAAAGGTGAGGCTATTGTATTAAAAGAAGATGCTTCTCAAATACCGGTACTGGTTAACGCGACAACATTTATGGGAAACGATTCCAATCAATATTTTGTATTTTCACTGTCTGATATTCATAAACAAAAAAATGCTGAACTAGCGTTAAAAAAGCGAATAAATTATGACGAACTTACAGGTCTACCGAACAGGACACTATTGTTAGATCGGATCAGCCATGCAATTAAACACAGCAATAGATATGAAAAACAGATCGCTATATTTTTTATCGATCTCGATCGATTTAAGCAAATCAATGATACGTTAGGTCATGACATTGGTGATTTATTATTAATTAAATGTGCCAAAATATTTAGCTCGGCTATTAGAGATGATGATACCGTTGCTCGGATCGGTGGCGACGAGTTTGTCGTTATGTTAGAAGACATTGGCGATATTGAAGCTGTTAGTCGAGTCGCTAGAAATGTTTTACAAAAAATGAGCGTACCGGTGAAACTTAATGAGAATCAGGTGACAGTTTCTGCCAGTATTGGAATTTCTATTTATCCACAAAATGCAAAAGATGCTGCCGCTTTATTGAAGCACGCAGATAGGGCGATGTATCATGCAAAAAATATTGGACGAAATAATTTTCAATACTATATGTCGACAGAAAAATTAAACTTAATGGACGACGCTGAAAGACAAGAAACGGTTCCTTAAAAATTATAGTTAATTTTCTCTTGCTATCGCTTTGAAACCGATATCGTCTCGATAATACACATTATTCCAACTGATTGTTTTAACTCTTTGGTAAGCCAAAGATTGCGCTTCAGAAACCGAATCAGCTAAAGCGATCACGCATAGAACCCGACCACCCTGCGTAACGATTTTATTACCTTCTAATTTGGTACCTGCATGAAATACTTTGGTATTTTGGATCTGATTTTCTAGACCGAAAATCACATTTCCTTTGGCATATTGATCCGGATAGCCACCTGCAGCCATGACTATACCAACAGCGAATCGTTCATCCCACTCGACAGAAACCTGGGCGAGTTTTTTGTCTATAGCATTCAAACATAATTCAACAATATCCGAGTTTAATCGAGACAATATAGGCTGAGTTTCAGGATCGCCCAAGCGACAATTATATTCGAGAACTTTAGGTATCCCGTCAGGTGAAATCATGATCCCCGCATAGAGGAAGCCAGTATAAGGGTTACCTTCTTTTGCCATACCTTTCACAGTAGGAATGATGACTTGCTGCATGATAGTTGTGTGCATTTCGTCGCTCACTACTGCTGCGGGTGAATAAGCCCCCATTCCACCGGTATTTGGACCTTCGTCGTCATTATCGCGTGCTTTATGATCTTGCGAAGTAGCAAGCGGAAGAATATTTTCACCGTCTACCATGACAATAAAGCTGGCTTCTTCGCCAATTAAAAACTCTTCGACGACCACTCGATGACCTGCATCACCAAACTTATTACCTGCGAGCATATCATCAACTGCATCAAAAGCCTGTTGTTCAGTTTGTGCGATAATGACACCTTTACCCGCCGCTAATCCATCAGCTTTAATAACAATTGGTACGCCAACTTGTTGAACGTATTCTTTAGCGGATTTAATTTCTGTAAAGTTGCCGTATGTTGCGGTCGGGATATTATTGCGGGCTAAAAAATCTTTAGTGAACGCTTTAGACCCTTCTAATTGCGCAGCGGCTTGAGTTGGACCAAAGCATTTTAATCCGACATCGGAAAATCGATCGACAATACCCAAGCATAAAGGCGCTTCTGGTCCAACGATGGTTAAGTTGACATGGTTGTTTTGCGCAAACAGTAGTAGTGCATCGATATCTTCCGCATCGATAGCGACATTTTCTAGTTTTTTTTCTTGTGCTGTTCCTGCATTGCCTGGTGCAACAAAAACTTTCGAAACGTTATTTGATTGGGCAGCTTTCCACGCTAACGCGTGTTCGCGTCCGCCGCCACCGACGATTAATATTTTCATTATGACTCTCTACTTTAATCTTATTTTTCTCTAGCGAAGAAAAAAGAACTTGGCTAATGCTTAAAATGTCTCATACTGGTAAACACCATTGCCATACCTTGTTCATCAGCTGCATCAATTACTTCCTGATCGCGCATTGAGCCACCAGGTTGAATAATTGCGCTAATACCTGCTTGTGCTGCTGCGTCTATGCCATCTCTAAATGGAAAAAATGCATCAGATGCCATGACGCAGCCTTTAACTTGCAAATTTTCATCTGCCGCTTTTATACCTGCGATCTTTGCGCTATAAACGCGACTCATTTGTCCGGCACCGACTCCGATTGTTTGTTCATTATGAGCATAAACAATAGCATTTGATTTAACGCTTTTCGCCACTTTCCAACAGAATAATAGATCTCTGATTTGAGTTTCTGTTGGTTTTATTTTTGAAACGATTTTGAGGTCTTTCGCGGTTATCATCCCGAGATCTTTATCCTGAATTAACAAGCCGCCGTTAACCTTTTTAAAATCGAAATTCGCGACGGGTTCTTGCCAATCACCACAGCTTAATAAGCGAACATTCTTTTTTTCTGAGATGATTAATTTAGCTCTTTCGGTAACGCTTGGAGCAATAATCACTTCCACAAATTGGCGTTCAATAATGGACTTAGCTGTTTTATGATCTAATTCACGATTAAATGCGATGATTCCACCAAACGCTGAAGTTGGGTCGGTTTTAAATGCTTTATCGTAGGCTGACGAGATATTTTCCGCTAGCGCAACGCCACAAGGATTGGCATGTTTAACAATGACACAACCAGGTTTATCAAATAGTTTTACGCATTCCAATGCAGCGTCAGTATCAGCGACATTGTTAAAAGAAAGCGCTTTACCTTGCAGCTGAACAGCGGTAGCAACGGAAGCTTCAGTCAGATTGTTTTCTAGATAAAATGCCGCAGCTTGATGAGGATTTTCGCCATAGCGCATAGTTTGCACTTTTTTAAACTGTACGGAATAACTTTCCGGAAATTTTGTTGGTGAATCAAAGTTTTTTATTCGTTTACCTAAGTAATTAGATATTGCGGCGTCATATTTTGCGGTATGAGCAAATGTTTTCCACGCGAGATAATAACGTAGTTGATAATCGGTTCCTTGTTGCTTATCCAGCTGATTTAAAACTTTTTGGTAGTCGGTCGGCTCTACCAGCACGACTACGTCATTATGATTTTTTGCGGCAGCACGCAACATGGTGGGGCCCCCAATATCAATATTTTCAATTGCATCGTTTATCAGGCAAGTATCCTTTGCAATTGTTTCTTCAAAGGGATACAGGTTAACCACCAATAAATCGATTCCTTGAATACCATGCTCTTGCATGACTGCATCATCTGTTCCTCGACGAGCTAAAATGCCACCGTGTATTTTTGGGTGGAGCGTTTTTATCCTGCCATCCATCATTTCTGGAAAGCCAGTGTAGCTCGATACTTCAGTAACAGGAATGTTATTTTCCATTAGTAGCTTTGCAGTTCCGCCCGTCGATAAAATTTCGATATTTTTAGCTGCTAAGGCTTCGGCAAATTCTAAAATCCCTGATTTGTCGGAGACGCTAATTAGGGCTCTTTTGATTGCTCGGATAGAACTCATAACTTTCTCTTTTTGAACGGTCTACAAACAACAAAACGGGCACTCGCCCGTTTTGAATAAATATGAATTGCTTAGACTAGTTTAAACCGTAAGCTTTCAATTTCTTCCTCAAAGTGCCGCGATTTAAACCGAGTACTTTAGAAGCTTTGGTTTGATTGCCATGGGTATAATTCATGACGGTTTCCATCAAGGGCGCTTCGACTTCTGCTAATACTAATTCATAAATATCGGTGGGCTGCTCGTTGTCTAATTGCGCAAAATAGTTTTTCATTGCGAACTCTACGCTTTCTCTTAAGGTAAAGTTTTCTGCCTCAGAATTAAAAGCCTGGTTTTCTTTCAGCTCGCTAGTCACCGAGTTGTTTGTCCCATCAAGATTGATACTATCTAGATTCATCTTATTTGTCCTAAAATATAATAAGTAGGTTTTTCTACTCTTTATTGCTTAAAGTAGTCGGTTAATGCATCGAGCTGTTCATCCGCCGACAATATATAATTAAATTTTTTCTTAAATGCTTTTGATACTTGCTGATCTGACATAATTGTCTCAGTTAAATACCAAGATGTATGTTTCCTTGCGATTCGTACGCCTTGTTGCTCGCCGTAAAATTCGTGCAGCGCTGAAATATGATGTATCAATATTTGCGCAACTTCGGTTATTTCAATTTTGGGTAAATGATGACCATGTTTTAAATAGTGATCAATCTCCCTAAATATCCAAGGTCTTCCTTGAGCGGCTCGACCAATCATTAGACCATCAACTTTAGTATCATCCAAAACTTTTTTTGCTTGCTCTGGCGTTATGATGTCACCGTTTGCAATCACCGGTATCGTTACTGACTGTTTTACCTTGGCGACCGTTTCGTGCTCCGCATTACCATTGTATTTACATGCGCGGGTTCTTCCATGTACTGACAATAATTTTATGCCAGCATCTTCTGCTAACTTGGCAATTTGTATAGCATTTTTATTTTCTTGATCCCAGCCTGTTCTTATTTTCAAAGTGACCGGAACATCAACAGCAGACACCACCTTATTCAATATTTGCTCAACTAGTTTTGGATCTTTTAGTAGCGCCGATCCTGCCGCTTTTTTACAAACTTTTTTAGCGGGACACCCCATATTGATATCAATTACCTGGGCACCTTTTCTTACATTACTAATCGCCGCTTGAGCCAAAACCTCAGCGTCACCGCCTGCAATTTGTACGACTCTTAATCCAGGCTCAGAACGATGTTGTTCATCTAAACTTTCAACTCGCTTTGTCTGAGCGCCTTTAGGAGCTATATGGTTAGTGTCAATGTCTTGTGCTAATCTTAATCTGGTTTTGCGAGAATTTTGCAATGATGGATCAGATGTCACCATTTCACTGACAACCACACCAGCTCCCAGTTGCTTACACAAACGCCTAAATGGCAAATCTGTCACGCCAGCCATTGGGGCAAGAAACAGATTGTTATCGAGTAAATAAGAGCCTATTTTCATAACATTAAACCGCCGTCAGAATAGACGACAAAGTGTGTGTCGAGAAAATACTGATTGGTCAAGAAAGCGCCAGATTTTACACCTTTTCCCTACCGTTGGAAACGACAAGTTAGGCAAAAATTGGTTTTTTTTTGAACAAAAATATAGCTATAGCCCAGTAAAGGTGTCTTTTTGTATAAAAATCAACCAAGTAGCGGTGTTCCATGAAATAATACAAGAATTAATAAATATAGATTAATTATATGCATAAAAGTTGTTGACGGTTTATTTAATAAAGCTAACAAAAACGGAAGGTATGTCAAGTTATAAACTTATCAGCTCAAAGCACTTTTGAGTGAGCAATATTATCTGCAGTATTACAATTTACTTCTCATGTAAGGAGAGCGACTTAATATACATAATACAGTATGTGAATAAATGAATATTATCGTTGAAACAACCTTGACAGACCTAGAAAAATATATATGCTCTCAAGTTCATTTATTTTTTATCTAACGGAGAAAACGATGGGTTTAGCAGAAAAGAAGGTTATTAAAGGGTTGGAAACGGATGTCATTCCAGAAGTTATCACTCGAATTAATGGGCTAATTGGAAAAGATATTGAAATATCAGTTAACTGGGATAGTTTTGAAACAGCAGCAGAGCTAATGGAACTCCAGCATCAGTGTTTTGGACGGATCGCGACTGGACTTGAAAGAATTTGTGAAGACGATATGGGTAAAGAAGCTCTCAATGAGTCATTGAATAAACTTGTAATTAATAACATCACTGACGCTAGCACTAAAAAAATCGAATTTAGCGATGGTATTCTAACGGTTGATGGAAAATGGGGTGACTTTGGCAGCGGTATTTTCAACGATGGCGATTATATGAGCCAAATTGAAGCCGCACTTTAGTCTGGAGTGATATTGTGCAAATTAAAGATGTCATTTCAAAAATAGAGTTCAAGAATATTTCTGAAACCTTGAGATCTTTGTGTGCATATCATACTGAGCTTTCTTCTCGGGGAGAGCTCAATAACGCTTGTCCAGTAAAAATATTTCTTAAAACTGGCAGAACCTCTGTTGGTTTTATTTTAAATTATACACCCGAATCTCGTTCTCTAGTGCTTGTAAATAATGCAAATTTGACGGCTACCTCATCGGGGTTATCTATATTAGATGTTTCGAGTATAGAGGGTGTTGAATTGGATCAGTTCGAGAAAGTATATCAATTTTTTCCTAGTACTGATGTTCTTGAGGGGATCGGTGATCCACCAACAATCTTCGGTCTTGAAAAAGATGCAGCTAAGTTAAAAACGATTGCTGAAAAAAACCTGTTTAGTGATCTTGATATAGTGATCGATCGCGAAGAGTTTAAAAACGATGAAACAACTAAAAGTGGTTGGGCTCTAAACGAAGCGATCAAAAATTTACGCAGTTTAGTTGAATATAAAGAATTTGATGATGAATTTGAGTCTGAATTTGTAAGCAGCGTGGAAAAACTTCATATTGTCAGTGCGAAAGAAGAAAACATTTCTCTAGAAAATAAAACCTTATTGTTATCGTTAAATTGCTCGCAAGGAATACAAGGCGTACCGAGTGCCAGCGAGATTTTTGATTTTTTGTACAACAATTTATAATCTATTCATAAGTTTCCTACCTTCCCGTTAAGATGATAATCTATCTTTTGTCTCGAAAGTATTTATTTGGTAAAAATAACTATTTCTAATAGAAATTGGTTAATTTTACCAATGACCGTTTAAATATGCTCTTTCCAAATTGAGTAATTACTAATATATTCAACGGTTTATAAACATGGCGTAGTTATTGCTTCTGTTAATACTAAAGTAATCAATCAACTAATCATCAAAAACAGGAGAATATTATGATCGAGCTAATTATCGGTATCATTATCGGAGCTACTTTCCATGAATTTTGGGGACAAGTGTTTAAATATGCCAAAAAGAAAGTGTCGGAATGGACAAAAGATCAAAAAACGCCTGTCGAGTAAATATTAGGCAAAGAATAACGGGCTAACTCAAGTTAGCTCGTTGTTTGTGTTTCCAATCCGAACAAGATTTAAAAATCGTCGTACTGGGCAAAATTCAATTTGCGATGTTCCAAAACTGTCATCTCGCTATGGTATGATATCTCTGTTATTTCCTAGTTTAGTAAACAACCATTAAAATAAATCTAAAGGATCGGCGATGAAAACATTCTTAAAGTTTTTTGGAATTATCGTGGGGCTTTTTGTCATTGTTGGTTTGATTTTACCCAATCAAGTCGATGTACGGCGCTCAGTTGTTATTAATGCCCCTGTTGCGGATATTCACCAGTATTTAAGCAATCTGGATAATTGGTCTAAATGGTCTCCGTGGATAGAATTAGACCCAACGATTAAAACCACGATTGGTGATATTCATTCGGGAAAAGGTGCATCTCAATCTTGGCTCGGAAATAGCGGAGGCGGGAAGCTAACTATCACTGAAGCGTCACTGGCTGATGGTGTTGTGTATGATTTAAGTTTTGAAGGAGATTCTACAATCTACCAATCCGGATTTTCCTATCAAGAACAAGGAGGAAAAATATTAGTAACATGGTTTATGACCGGTGAAATGCAACCCATAATTATCGGTAATTATTTTGCCTTATTGATGGATTCTCTGGTCGGAGATAGTTTTGTTAGTGGTTTGGATAAACTAAGAAACGTAGTCGAAAAGAAATAAATACAACTCGATTTCAGATAAATCTGGTTATGGATACAAATATTGCCATTAAAAATAAGAAAAGCAAAACCAATTGATGCTGCTGCGATAAGTGGTCTAATCTTACCGCTTGTCACTGAATTTGTTAGTCACGAATATACAAAACAAGGAAACGAGTTTGCATTAGGCTCGATGTCCGAAAAAAACATCCTGTCAAATATTAATCAAGATATTGACTATTTTGTCGCTGAAACTGAAAATCGATTAGTTGGTATATTGGGTATCAAACAAGGCAATCACTTGTACCATTGTTTTGTGAGTAAAGATTATCATAGGCAAAAAATTGGTGAGCAATTATGGAATTATTGGTTATCTAAATCGAATGCTTATAAAGTAACCGTTAATTCGTCGAAATACGCGATTAAATTTTATCAATCATTAGGTTTTGTATACAATAACAAAACATTTGAAAAAAATGGTATTGTGAGTTATCCGATGATTTTCAATCGGTCTATAGCATAATATCTAATCAAACGTATTTAATCTGATGAATATTCAATCCCTGCTCCTTTTTCGTTTGTCCATGCGATACGTGCGTTGACGATTGGCGCTTCAGCGAGTCCTTCGTCTGCTTGAACGGTCAGGAGAGTATCAACCGGTAAACCTGCTAAATCGTTATCAATAATAAAGAGTCCGCCGTCAGAAAAATTTTTTGTCATCACACTACGAGTGCAAAAAAAATCTGTGGTTATTTTGACACTCAGCTTTATAGGTAAACGATTGTTATTTCTGCGAGATGGCTTAGTCATCGTTTCGTTATTATGTAAATTTAGCTATTTTCATAAATCTATAAAAGTATAGTAGAATAACCGAATATTGATTGATTATTTTACCAGTAATGTTTACCTAATACAGAGACTTTCTGAATGCCAACCCAAGAACTCGAAAAATTACTTCTAAATAGTTATGAAGATTTTAAGCTATCAACTGACGAAAAACATGAATTTAAATCGATATTAGAGCAAATTAAACAAGAACCTACCAAATTGAGTTTTATAAGAAATAAAGCCTTTTCTCTTGTTTTTGATAACTATCGCTCAGATAAAGCGGTCTATATCGCCTCACTAAAGTGGCTGGAAAATGTCATAAAATCGATTGATTCGATCCGGCATTCTTCGTCAGTTTTATCCGATAGTTATTTTAGCCCTGGCATAGAGTGTGTTAATAAAATTATAGCGCTGTTAACTAAAGCAAAAACATCAGTTGATATTTGTGTTTTTACAATTTCCGACAATAAAATCTCTGAAGCAATAAAATCAGCTCATGAGCGAGGCGTCAAAATTCGGATCGTGAGTGATAACGATAAAGCCAACGATTTAGGTAGTGACATTTTTTCGCTGGCAAAATGCAAAGTTAATATAAAAATCGATCGTAGTCCAAATCATATGCATCATAAGTTTGCCATATTTGATGAGAAACAGCTCGTCAATGGAAGTTTCAATTGGACAAGAAGCGCATCAAAATACAATCAGGAAAATATCGTAGTGAGTAATGATTCTAATTTAATTCGATCATTTTCTAGGGTATTTGATAAGCTGTGGTATGAGAGTGAAAAAGTAGTAAGCTAGCATTTGAAATTTTGAAAAGCTACTTGTACAGAACTGAGCCATTTTACAATATTATTGGCTCTTATGAAGCCTCTCATGCTCAAAAAATAGGATCTAGGCGTATTTCATTTAGTGAGTAGAAAGCCGCTTAATAATTTATCAACTCTAAAATTTACTCTTGTCGTAAATTCTTTCACGCTTCCAATTAATCCCTTCTTTAATAATTTTTGCAGGATTACCTGCCACAACGACACCATCTTGTGGAAACGATTTAGTAACAACCGATCGCGTACCGACAATCGAATTACTACCAATAATACTGCCTTTAAGGATCACGCAGTGAGAAGCCACCCAAACATGATCGCCAAATGAAATATTTTCTGCGTAGTTTGTTCGCTTGTTGTGTTCGTTAACTATGACAGAATGAGAATCGCCTGTTCTTACATCTATATCGTAAGAAAACATGCAATCTTTGCCAATAGTTAAAGTGGAGTGAGGTTCGGTTACCGCAAGGTGCACATTTTCAAATGTGGATTCATCACCAATAGTTAAGGTGCCATTATGATCTTCAAACCAAATACTTCCCGCGATATTAAAAGCGACACTATTACCAATTTGAATTAGATGATCGTCACCTTCTATATGAAAAATGACGTCTTTTAATTGGCAATTATCGCCAATTTCTATTCGGTTATTATTTCCCCATATTTCAAAGCGTGTTGAAGGTAAAAAATTATCATTACACTGGATATGATTTCCGTTTCCACGAATATCCTGATTTAACTTATTACGCTTATTTTTTTTGCTTAATTTTTGAAAAATATTTGAGAACGAGTTTGAACGCGTTAATCTATTTTTGTCTGACATTCACGATTCCTTTTTGATACAAATATTCCGAAAATTTGGAACATAGTTATGACAGGATAAGTTCGACTATAGAAATATTCAAGCGTTAGATCGCAGTTGTTGCAAAAAAGTCATAAAGTTGAATTGTTTATCTCTGTTGGAGATGCTTTTATTACATAAAACAAGATCATTAACTTTCAAAAAACTGAACAATCGAATCAGACATATCCATAGCATCGTTAAAACCAAGATTGATTAATTCTTGAGTGTAGAGACTTTCAAATAGAAGATAACTTAAAACGGTTGAGCCCTCATCATCATCAATTCCAATTCGTCTAAAAAAGAACTTTACTATTTTGGGGAGTGTGTGAAAATATTTACCTGACAATTCACTGAGGTTTTGGCTCGGTGAGATAGATAGAATTTCAATAGGTCTTAGATTTGTTTCTTTATTTCTTATCTCTTCAGGAATGAGTTTAAGAGTTTCGTTTATTCGACCAGTTCTTTCTATATCGCTGTCGAGGCTATCAACGAATACGCTGTCTAAAACATGCCCAGCAATATCGGCTGTTGTCGGGTAAAACAAATCGTTAGGACGCCTTTCTCTTTCCTCTTTTATTGGGTCAACACCAACGACTAAAATTCTTTCTGCTCCTAAATGGATTGCAGGACTTAGCGGCGATAAAAATCGAACCGAACCATCTCCAAAAAATTCACGGTTGACTTTTACGGCAGGAAAAACTAACGGAATTGCAGATGAGGCGAGTAGATGTTTTCTCTCTATATTAGCTTTACAACCAATACGACGATGACGTTTCCATCCAATTAGATCAGAGCGCCCTTGAAAAAATGAAACAGATTGTCCGGTGGTATAACCGCTTGCTGTAATACAAATTGCATCAAGGTGTTTGGCATCAATCATTTTTTGAATATTGTCGTAATGGATCACTCTAGCCAGCAGATCTTTGAGTGGATTATTATTGAGTAAACTGAGTTGTCTCCTTTTGTGATAATCATGCACAAAAAGGGATTTTGTCCAACGACCAGCATTTCTGACAATGCCTCGAAAATCTGACCGAAAAACTTGGTCGACCGAAAAATTCTGCCATACTTTTTCTAAACTTCTAATGCCAACGGCTGGCGCATGAGCATAGCTTGCCAATACGGTCGCGTTTATTGCGCCTGCCGAAGTGCCGGTAATAATAGGAAATGGATTTCCGCAGTGAGATTTAACAATGAGTTTCGCGATCGCTTTTAAAACGCCCACTTGATAGGCGGCTCTTGCACCTCCACCAGTTAATACTAACCCGGTTTTCGGTTGACCTTGTGCGTTATAGCAAATGCGAGGTGTTAGTTCTGCTGAACGACGCTCAATAAATTCATCGCTATTTGATGTCACGGATGCCATACCTTTCGCATTGCCTTATACACACGCATTGGATACCAATATTGTCCACGGCTGCCGTTGTATCTTGCTAAAGCAAGTGTTGTGTCCCTTTTTTCTTTTTCTAAATAGAGGCTCAAAATAGCGCAACCGTATCTCAGGTTAGTTTCTATTTCATGGAGGTTATCTTCAGGAGTACCTATCTCATCAATCCAAAAAGGCATGACTTGCATCAATCCTCTTGCGCCAGCACTAGAGATGGCATAGTGATCAAAATCGCTTTCTACGTTGATAAGTGCCAAGACGAGCATTGGGTCTAATCCAAAATTATTCGCTTCTTTGTGCACCATGCGTAAAATAGTGAATCGTTCATCTTCAGGAATATGAGGTGCGACTTTCGCTAGTCGTGTCGCTTGTTCAAATAACCAAACTTCAGCATCAAATTCATCCTCGAAAGACTCTCCTGCTTTGGCTATAGTTTCAATTAATTTCTTTCGAAATTCACTATCTGGTCTTTCCTGCTTAGTTGCCGCTTGTTGGTTAGCAATATTTTTGACCGATCCTTCAGCAGAATAAACTGGGTAAACAAATAAACAAAAGAAGGCACACAGAATGTTTCTTAATGATATTGCTTTGTTGTAAGAACGATTTCGCATTATTTATTTGCCATGGCTTAGTTAGTTTGTTTAGGAGATATTTATAATACGGCTCCTAAAAATATTAGCCTATTTTCTGCATAATTGTTGAGAAGGTTTTATCAATTGGAATATCTTCTTTATCATTGCTTCGTCGATGCTTATATTCAAAAGTGCCAGCGTCAATGCCTCTTTCGCTAATCACAATACGATGGGGAACACCAATCAACTCAATATCAGCAAACATCACGCCTGGACGTTCTTTTCTGTCGTCGAATAGCACTTCAACTCCAGCTTTTTTCAACTGCTGGTAAAGCGCTTCGGCTTGTTCTGCCACCCTTGGCGACCGCTTCATATTCATTGGAACAATGGCGACCTGAAAAGGTGCAATATTTTCTGGCCAGATAATGCCGTAGTCATCATGATTTTGTTCGATTGCGGCGGCAACAATTCTCGATACACCAATACCGTAACAACCCATAGTCAAGGTAACGGCTTTGCCATTTTCAGCCAAAACATTGGCTTTCATCGCTTTGCTGTATTTTGTGCCCAGCTGAAAAATATGTCCAACTTCGATACCGCGTTTGATGGTTAATGTGCCTTTGCCATCGGGGCTGGCATCACCTTCGACAATATTTCGACAGTCAAAAATTTCTGTAAAATTGGCATCTCTTTGCCAATTGACACCAGTAAGATGATGCTCATTTTTATTCGCACCACAAACGAAATCGCTGAGTAATGCTGCGTCTCGATCAACGATGATCGGAATATTCAAACCAACTGGACCAACCGAACCTGCTTCAGCACCGGAGGCTAATTTTATTTCTGCATCAGTCGCCATTTCAAGCGGAGAACGAACCAACGGATGTTTTTCAATTTTAATTTCATTTAACTGATGATCGCCGCGCAAACAAACTGCAATCAGAGAGTTGTCTTTTTGACCTTTTACAATCAGTGTTTTCAACACTTGGTTTGCATTTAGTTTTAGCAATTTGCACACATCATCAATCGAGCGGCTATTTGGTGTGCTAACTGTTTGAAGATCTTGTGTTGGTTCGGATACAGATTCTAAATTTGGCGCTAGCGCCTCGGCTTTTTCGACATTGGCGGCGTAATCGCTTTTTGTACTAAAAGCGATGGCGTCTTCTCCTGAATCGGCGAGTACATGAAATTCGTGTGAATTACTACCACCGATAGAACCTGTGTCGGCGATCACCGCTCTAAATTCTAACCCGAGTCGCTCAAATATTCGCGAATAAGCTTGGTGCATTGATTGATAAGTTTTACCGAGGCATTCATCGGTTGCGTGGAATGAGTAAGCGTCTTTCATTAAAAATTCACGTGCCCGCATTACGCCAAATCTTGGTCGGCGTTCATCTCTAAATTTTCCTTGAACCTGATAATAAACAGCAGGTAATTGTTTGTAGGAGCGGATCTCATCTCGGATCATAGAGGTGATCACTTCCTCATGAGTTGGACCTAAGCAAAATTCTCGACCATGTCGATCATTCATTCGTAATAGTTCTGCGCCATATTCCTGCCAGCGTCCAGATTCTTGCCAAAGCTCGGCAGCCTGAACCATTGGCATGAGTATTTCTAGAGCACCGATAGCATCCATTTCTTCACGTACAATGTTTTCCACCTTCTTAAGAACTCTTAAGCCCGTCGGAAGCCAGGTATAAAGTCCAGAGGCTTGCATTCGGATCATTCCAGCACGCAGCATTAATCGATGACTAGCAAGTTCTGCATCACTTGGATCTTCACGTAAAGTGGCTAAGAGGTATTGACTGGCTTTCATTAATTTTTTCTCAGTACATCCGGCGTATAAAAGAAGGTTACCGCGACATTAATCGATTTAAGATAAGCTGTATTTTACTTTCGTCACTTTTTTTAAGCAATTATTCTTAGTGTAAATGAGCCATAAAACTAGAAGACTGGAAAATAATAGTAAATTTCTCTTTAAATTCTCAGAAAAATCCTTATATTGTGCATTCTAAGATTGTGAGAGACAGATATTTACTATGCCAATTTATGAATACAAATGTACGGAATGCAGCTATCGCTTAGAAAAACTGCAAAAAATGAGTGATGATCCGCTTAAAGAGTGCCCCGAATGTGAAAAGCCAGCGTTAACTAAGTTGGTTTCTGCGTCGTCATTTAAACTCAAAGGTACTGGCTGGTATGAGACGGATTTTAAAAACAAGAAAAAGCCTGAATCTTCGTCTTCTGACACAGTTCAATCTTCCAGCAAAAGTACTAAATCAGAGGTTAAATCAGAGGTTAAATCAGAGGTTAAATCGGGGTCAAAATCTGAAAGCAAAACCGCCTCTAAGTCTAAATCGGACAGCTAGCGAATTAAGCTTAAAGAATTAGCCACTTAAACGAGGCTAGTTAAAGATTTTTTAGAATAATCGGCGAGTTCATCGAGTCGGTTATCGCGGACTTTTAATACCCATTCTGGATCTTGCAGTAATGCACGTCCAATGGCGACTAAGTCGAATTCATTATTGGTTAATCGTTCGGCTAAATCTTCAAAAGAAGCTTCAGCGACTTCTGCGCTTTCAACCATATCGCGTTTTTCTTCATCAATAAAACTACTGTTTAGACCGACACTGCCAACCGTTATGCAGGGTTTTCCAGTTAGTTTTTTTGTCCATCCGGCGAGGTTTAGAGACGAACCTTCAAACTCGGGTTTCCAAAAGCGACGAGTTGAACAATGAAAAATATCAACACCAGCATCTGATAGCGGTTTTAAAAAGGCTCCTAGCTCATCTGGAGTTTTGGCTAATTTTGCATCGTAGTTTTGTTGTTTCCATTGTGAATAGCGCAGAATAATTGGAAAATCAGCCCCGCATTTATCTCGAATACCTGTAACGATATCCACCGCAAATTTAGTTCGCGCCACGAGATCGCCTCCATACTCGTCATCTCTTTGGTTGGTATCTTCCCAAAAGAACTGATCGACCAGATAGCCATGAGCGCCATGTATTTCCACCCCATCGAAACCAATATTTTTAGCATCAACTGCTGCTTGAACAAACGCGTCGATTGCTTCCTTTATATCTTCGAGACTCATTTCAGCGCCTGAAGGCTTGTCTTTCATTACCAAACCAGACGGGCTATAACCTTCGATGCTTTCATCAGGTCCCGCATCTTTATTGGCTTGGCGTATTGCACCTACATGCCAAAGTTGCGGAACAATTTTTCCACTTTCGGCATGAACAGCGTCAACTACCTTTTTCCAGCCAGCAAGCGGTTTTTTGCCATAAATAAACGGGACATTCGGATTACCGCAGGCTGCCTTGTGTCCAATACATGTGCCTTCGGTGATGATTAAACCAACATCATTTTTAGCGCGTTTTTGATAGTATGCGACTACCAGATCGTTTGGAATGCCGCCTGTGCTAAACATTCTGGTCATCGGAGCCATTACTACACGATTGCGAAGTTTTAATGAACCTAGTTCAACAGGTTGGAATAGATTACTTTCTGATAAAAGCATAGAATTGATCCTGTGTATTTTGTGCGGGAAAAGCTGATTTCTTTAGTGCTCCGATTATGGAGACTTGTGGAGCACTTTTCAACAAAGGTTTGCGGGAATTAGTCGATGGGTGATCTAAGTATAGAGTATAAGCTCAGAATCGTTTCTGGGATATTAATCCAAGATGACAAAGTGCTGTTAGGATTGCGACGCAAGACTGAATATTTTGCTGGCTATTGGTCGCTGCCCGTTGGACATGTTGAGGACGAAGAGCCGTTTCAACAAACGTTGAAAAGAGAGTTCGCAGAAGAGCTAGGATTAGAAGTTATCAAAGCGACGTTTTTTTGTGTCAAGATAGATGAAGACCTTTCGATTTATCACCAGATTTTTATTGTTGAAGATTATAATGGAGATGCAGTTAATTTAGAACCTGATCTATGCAGTGAACTTAGCTATTTTGGATTAGATAATTTACCAAAAAAGTTAACGCCAATCACAAAAGAAATTTTAACTGATTTACAGCAACTTCAAGAAAAATATTAGAGAGTAAAAAATGACAAGCTATTTTGAAAAAATCATACAAGCCAATAAACGATTAGAAAACGTAGCGAATAAAACACCCGTTTTAGAATCATCAAGGTTAAACAAAAAATTAGGTGCGAATATTTATTTCAAATGTGAAAATTTTCAAAAAGTTGGCGCGTTTAAATTTAGAGGTGCTTACAACGCCATTAGTCAATTATCTGATATACAAAAACAAAATGGGATCATTGCCTATTCGTCAGGCAATCATGCCCAAGCAGTTGCTCTTGTTGGAAAAATGTTAAATATTAAAACCACCATTGTGATGCCAAATAATGTCCCGAAAATAAAATTGCAAGCCACGGAGGGATACGGCGCTAAGGTTGTTATTTTTGACCCGGAAAAAACAACTCGCGAACAAGTAGCGGAAAAAGAAAATAAAGATAGTCGACTAACATTAATCAAACCTTTTGATAACGAGGATATAATCTTCGGTCAAGCAACAGCTGCACTTGAGTTCATTGATCAGTTAGAACGGAAAAACACTGAAGCGAAATTAGATATTATATTAGCACCTTGTGGTGGTGGTGGATTATTGAGTGGTACCGCAATCGCAACAAAAGCGAAACTACCCAATTGTCAGGTCATAGGAATAGAGCCTGAACTGGCTGATGACGCCACTCGATCGTTTTATTCTGGAAAATTACATTTTAATCCAAATCCCCCAACCATAGCAGATGGAACTCGAACTACATCAATGGGCAATATTACTTTTCCGTTGGTCAGGGAGTATGTTGACGAAATGAAGACTGTCAGTGAGGAATCAATTAAAGAAGCGGTGAGATTTTTTTATTACCGCATGAAAATTGTAGTCGAACCTTCAGGCGCGTTAGGACTGGCAGCTTTATTGAGTGGTGCTGTTAAAGCTGAAGGAAATGTTGGAGTGATTGTCAGTGGTGGAAATATTGATGGAGAACTGATGAGTGAAATATTAGCTGGATAATACTCACTATAACTTTAATACTTAATAATGCGATTAAATAACTAAAAACGTAAACCAGTTCACGTTTTTAGAAAATATCAAAAACTTATTGTTTTATAGAGACCTTTGCACGAAGCTGAAATAACTTTTTTATATTTTGCAGGGAACACCAAGTGATACAATAGTACCGTTACATTGTGGTTTTTACGGTACCTCGCTCATCCATACATTTTACGCCGCAAGCGGCGGGGAATAAAACCCCTAGAGATTCAAGTTTTTCCCTTGCCAGCGTTTTATTCTTCGAATAATGTCATATGTTCTACAAAAAATGTCAATCGTCCACATCTACTGATACTTTGTAGAAATATCCTGTTATAGTTGGTGTCGACTCAGACGACCTAACGGATAATTCGAGTCTTTAACTTGTATAGAGATCTTTGCACGAAAGAGCAAAGCCAAATTATAGTTTGTCACAAACTAAACAAATAAAAGTAAACTAAGTGAAGAATAATGAAAGTAATTTTGTTCATCTTGATATCCATATTTTCGATTTCAGCTTTTGCGGAAGTGCTTGATAATAATGAAGGTCAGTGTTCGTTTGGGATTTATGCAGGCGGCGCTGATGCGAATAGTGACTCTGCTGATATAAGTGGTCTCTGGTCAACTGGTTTTGAAGCGGGCTATAAAATAAATAATAATTTTAGTGCCAAAATTGGTATTGCAGGAGGTTTTGATTTCTTCGATGATTTTTTTCTTGAACCATTTGAAATAAGCGTGGATAAATATACTTACTCGGCAGTATTTATAGCCGTCTCGGCTAGGACGAATGCCCCTTTATATGTCTTCGGCAGTTTAGGTGTAGCAGATGTTTCAGAAACTTTTGAAGTTGTTAATGCAAGTGATTTAGAAAAAGATTCTACCAACTTATATTTTGACGCGTATTGGATGGGATATAAGTGAACATTTCACTTTGAGTGCTAAGTACTCTAGAGTAAACGCTGATCTTGCAGATATTTCATCAAAACATATTCAGCTTACTTATCATTTTTAGAAATAACATTAGACCTTTCTAAAGTAGAATACAGTTAACTTTTGTTGAGTTTCTTTATCAAATAAAGTTCTTTTTTATAGCGTCAACTTCACGATGGAAAATTAGACGTCATAAAATTAGTTGGTGTTGTTATGTATTTCAAAAAACATGTAAGGAAAAAGCCGTGAAAACACTATTTACTATATTATTATCTTTATTCACCCTCTCAATTAGTGCAGAAGAAGTTAATGACAAACTGGAACGATGGTCCGTTGGGATTGGAGCAGGTTTAGGCGATCCAGACAACAATGAACTTCTTGTAGAAGAAGTATATCTAACCGGTATCGAAATAAAGTACAGTTTTGGTCAAAATTTTCAAGTAAAATCTGGATTGGTTGGAGGGAGTGAAACTGATTTTTTGCCAATTAAAAAGGAATATGATTTTAGAAAACTTTACTTCGCTTTTTCAGCGAGAACAAGTGAGCCTTTGTTCATTTTTGCTAGTTTAGGTTTGGGGTTTGCTAGTGAAATACACAGAATTGACGGTGCGATTAATGTAGACAAAAAATCGACTCACATATATTTTGACGGCGGTATTGGATGGGACATTGGCGAACATTTTACCCTAAGTGCTAAGTACTCCAAAATAAATACTGAATATACCGATACGTTGGTCAAATATATTCAGTTTGATTATAACTTTTAGGGTGCTTATTTCTGTGTAGCACCAATTATATTTTGAGAACTACGATTCATGATGTGTTTTTCGCTAGTACATCGACACTTTCTTTTTTAAGGATAAGAATTTGAATATCTCAAATGTCTAAATGATCAAAGCCGCATGAGTGTGCTTCAATAGATTAAGGATAAAATTTCCTTCACATTTAAGTCGGTCATCTGCATATTGCAGTTGATCGACTTTTTTATTTTTGGCTGGCATTTACATTTTCCTTTCAGGCTGTTAGTTTGGTCTGAGATTATTTCAGTCTTGATTAAATTAATAACAAAGCTCAAGATGAGATGGTCTGGTTAAAATAAGAATAAAGCCAACAATAGCGCCAAGAAAAAGGAGACAAAGATGATGGAATTATTGCACAAAATATGGGACGTTATTAAAGACATAACAAGAATTCTTCACCAATCTAGATTCAGCCTGATTATTGTTTTAATCACCGTAATTTCACTAGAGTTTGTCGGGCAAATAAAAGATATTGTCCTTGGGCTTAGTCACCCTGAATCATTAATGCAAGTGATCTTTTTTGTGTTAGCGGTTAACTGGCTCGCTTTTCAAGCATGGGGATGGGCGCGTTTTATTTACAACCACACTTGTGTGAATCAACAGGGCGAGCGAGGAGAGCCAGGTTATCAAAGAATACTGATTGATTGGTTACCAAGAATTTACGCAATGGCAGCGTTTTGGGCTGCTTATCGAGCCGCGACCAGAGCCAATGTTGATTATGTCGCATATGGAATATTAATTGTGGCTTTGATAGTTTTGATTTTTCTTATTTTTCGCCGTGACATGATGAAAAAATCTCCCGTCATAAAAATGGTGTGCTCAGAAATAACGACTTTGTATTTCACTTTGTTTGTTATGCTGGTGACCACCGTATACGCAATATGGTCGCCAGTAGGTTTTGGTCAATTGCTTGGCGCAGGAGCTGTGGTTTTTCTAGGGCTAGGCAGTATTATTCCGGTGGGTACACTGCTGGTCAACGCCGCTCGTCATGTCGGATTTCCTGTGGTCGGAGGATTATTATTGATGGCTGTCGTATTTAGTCCATTCAACGATAATCATCATGTAAGAGAAATTGAAGGGCAGTCGAGTCATACCAATAAAGTAACTCTACAACAGAGTATTGATACATGGTTGGAACAAAGAGATCCAAGCAAACCAATGGTTTTGGTGGCAACCGCCGGTGGAGGATTAAGGGCGTCCTACTGGACTGGCGTTATCATGGGACGTTTTCAAGACCAAATTCCCGAATTCAACAAACAGGTCTTTGCTGTTTCTGGCGTTTCTGGTGGAAGTGTCGGGGCGGTATTTTATAATGGTGCGCTTGCCAATGATCCCGAGTGCGCGAGTGGCTCTATGAACCAACCGTGTTTTGAGAGCAAGCTTTTGGAATCGATTGGTCAAGATTATCTCGCAGCGACTGCAACATCAATGTTGTACGGCGATTTGCTTCAGCGATTTTTGCCTGTCGCTATTTTTAGCGATCGAGCAGCAGCGCTGGAAGAATCTTGGGAAGCAGGTTTTGAGCGAGTTTACCCCGATGCACAGTGTGGACTTGAGAAAAGTTTTACTGAATTTTACGGTTCACAAGAATGCGCCAAAGGATGGTTGCCAAGATTATTGATTAATGGAACCTATGAAGAAAGTGGCAGGCGTTTGTTAACCACATCGTTTAAAGTTGAACCATCCATATTTTTAGATACGCATGATTTTTATCAACTAAACGAGCAAGCGGCAATTCGAGCAAGTACCGCTGCACTTAATTCCGCTCGTTTTTCCTATGTGAGTCCAGCGGGAACTTTTGGTGATGACGTAGGGCATGTGATTGATGGAGGATATTTTGAAAATTATGGCGCAAATACACTGACTAATTTAATTGATCGACTAAAACTAGATCCTGGCAATCCTTTATCAGGTGGATTAATTGTGATTGCCGTCAGTAATGACTCAGGCATTCCGTTGGAGCAATATAATATTTCAGCAACGCCTGCTAATGCGAAAGCACAAAACCTTTTGAATGAAGTGTTAGCACCTGTCTTAGGTTTAGCCAATACACGCAGTGGTCATGGGATGCTTGCTTATAAACAACTCGCGAAATATACCCAGCAAATTAGTTCTAGGCAAATTAATACTGATGCGACAGTTGATATGGTTCATTTTTATCTAGCGCCAAAACTAGGTCAACCGCCTCCGCTTGGTTGGATTTTATCGGAACAAGCAAAAGAGAATATGCAAAAACAGATTACTGAAGAGCATAATAAGGATGGGTATTCTTTGATCCTTGAGCGGTTTAGGAATTAGTTTTTATCGGAAGGTATGTTATTGAAACTCAAGTTTCGGAGTTCAAATTGAACATAAAAACACACTTAACATGATGATTTAAAAGAAATAAATGCCTCGTTGTGGTAGAATACTCGTTGTCTAGACAAAGTAAAAAACCACAAGAGACATCA